>OBJA01000090.1_pt1 | contig 90480 bp, 82 predicted proteins | sample 1519751 | NCBI WGS metagenome assembly OBJA01 (sample SAMEA3881238, study PRJEB22517) | soil metagenome | biome: lake sediment; feature: soda lake sediment; material: sediment, water from around vicinity | place: India | collected 2013-12-23 | depth 3 m | reverse complement strand
GGGTTGCCAGAGCATCATGGAGCCTGTTCTCTCCGCTCTTCTTTATAAACATCTTGTCAAAGATTCTGCAGTAAATGCAGCTGCAAATATATAAAAAATTACATGTACCCAGAAAATTTTAAAAAAATAACTATTATTTCCCTGTCTCTCTTTTCTTTTGAGGATCTGCCTCCAATCCCGGAATTTCCTCATCCCCTTGCACGCTTGAATGCATCCATTAATTTTGCTGAAAAAACAATTATGCTCCCCGACCCATCCCTCTTGCCCCAATTGCTGACCACACGAATGCCATTCGGAAAATATAAGGACCAATTGATTACCCGCTTGCCGGTATCTTACCTTGAATGGTTCAACCGCGAGGGCTTCCCGCCCGGAAAGCTGGGCATGCTGCTGCGCACCCTTTACGAGATACGCCTCAACGGGCTGGATGATCTCCTGGAAGGAATCCGGGAGCATACTAAAGGAGATTCAAGCCGGAAGGTTCGTTAAGATGGTTGGGCCATGCTCCATGCCCCATGCCCCAGGCCCTATTGAATGCCTGAGTATCCCGGAGCCTTCCAGATATACCTGCCGCAGCACCTGCCATCCCAATATCCCTGATGCGCCCCTTCAAAAGGATCGATCTCCTGCCCTTGTTCATTGTAGATATTGGGAAACCTGGAGCTTAAAGCATTCAAATATTCATAATACATTTTCCCCCGGAATTCGTACCGCATCCAGGCGCCATAACTGTTCATCGTTTTGGGATTTTCCTGTATGGCTTTTTCATCAGCTGCTATGCGTTCCTTCAGCCATGCAGGAACTTCGCGTGCCGGAACAAGATATTCCTTCTGGCAGGCAACAAAAAGGATAACCGTTAGCGCAAAATACAAAAGCTTTTTCATCATTTCCCTGTTTGTGTTGTTGCTGAAAAAATTCCTTCATGATCATTTCCCATACCCCCTGCTCCAAACCTCCTGCTTCATAGCCGTTAATGCCTGGATAATAAATCCTTCATCCTCCCCCGAAGCCGGAAAGGCTTTTGTCGGACTTGTATCGGACTTGTATCGGACTTGTATCGGCCAAAAGCAGGAAAAAAAGTGTTCGGCTGCCTGTCAATTTTTTGTTTAAATATAAGAAAAAAACAATGTGTTTTTATTTGGCAATTAAATAAACTTCTTCAGCTTGTTTCTTTCCTGAATCATTAAAAACAAGCAAATGTTTTGTTATCTTAGCTTAGATCTAAACCCCGGTCCGAATCAATTATTGCAGTAAATTTTCATGGAAACCGAACGCAAGGTATTTACACTGACAGAGCTAACGCGCAGCCTGCGTTCGGTGATCGAGCGTACGTACTCGGGCTCTTACTGGGTGAAGGCCGAGATTGCAAAACTCAATCATTACCCCCGAAGCGGGCACTGTTACCCCGACCTGGTGGACAAGGTTGGCGACCAGGTGATGGCGCAAATGCGGGCCATTATCTGGGCGGGTGATTTTCGCAGCATCAACAAGCAGTTTCTGGACGTTACCGGTGAACCCATCGGTGAAGGCATGGCCATACTTTTTCAGACCAGCGTCACCTTTCACCCGGTACACGGTTTGTCGCTGCTGATCCATCATATTGAGCCTTCATTTACTCTCGGGCAGATGGCCCTGGAAAAACAAAAGAACCTGGAGCGCTTGCAAAAGGAAGGCATTTATGACCGTAACCGCAAGCTTCCCATGGCCATGCTTCCCAGGCGGCTGGCCATCATCAGTGTAGAAACCAGCAAGGGTTATACCGACTTTCAGCAGATACTGAAAGCCTACCCCCGTTATGGTATCTGGTACTATCTTTTTCCTGCCCTGCTGCAGGGGGATAAGGCCGTGGAGGCCATTATCGGGCAGTTGCGCCGCCTCCGAAATTTTACATCTCATTTCGACATGGTGGCCATAATCCGCGGGGGAGGTGGCGATGTGGGGCTGAATGCCTACGACCACTACAACCTGGCACGCGAGATTGCCCTGTTTCCCCTGCCGGTGATCACCGGCATAGGCCACGCCACCAATCTTACCCTGGCCGAGATGGTTGCCTGGGAAAATAAGATCACCCCAACGGATGTTGCTTATTTCGTGGTGAACCGCTTTTTAGAGTTTGACCAGCGGGTGCAAAAGGCCCGGCAACTGATCTTCCCGCGCGCCTTAAACCTTCTGGAACAACAACAGCAGGTACTGATGCGAAAGGCAAACCTGCTGAAATCGTTTTCGGTGAAGGCATTAAACAAGGAACGCCAGCGGTTGCAATACCTGCAGGCATCGGTAAGCCAGGGCAGCCAGCGCTTTTTAAGCCAGAAGAGCCGCAACCTGGAGCACCTGCAGGGAAAGCTTAGGCTGCTTGACCCTGCCACCATCCTAAAAAGAGGATACTCCATCACCCTGTACCAGGGCAAAAGCCTGAAAACCACACAGCCGCTACGCCCGGGCCAGCTGCTTACCACCCGCCTTTACCAGGGCAGCTTCCAAAGTATTGTCAATTCAAAAGATAACGATCTATGACAGAAGATCTCTCCTATAGCCAGGCCATTGAACAGCTGGAGGCAATTGTCCAGGAAATTGAAAACGAAGATATCAGTGTTGACCAGCTGTCGGAAAAGGTAAAACAAGCCTCTTTTCTGATAACCATCTGCCAGCAAGCCCTGAAAGTGACAGGGCAGGAAGTCAGAGACATTCTCAGTGCCCTGAACCAGGAACCCGAAGCAGATAAGGGCCCGTAAAAAAAGTGAACCAACAGCCAAAAGCATCCGAGAATTATTGGTGGGAAGTTTGAATAGAATCCCCATCTTTACTATCTTTGCAGATCAATTTAAAGTCAATCTTAATAAGCTTTACCAGCCAAACATCCTGTACACAAGGCTTGTGAGCAGGATGGGGCTGACCACAAGAGGAATTTTTGAATGGAAGATCAAACCAACGACATTCTGAACGAGTTAACCGGGTCGGATTACAAGTTCGGCTTTTATACTGATATCGAGATGGATCTGGCACCCAGAGGTCTGACCGAGGATACCATCCGTTTCATATCGGCAAAGAAGAATGAACCGGAGTTCATGCTGGAGTTCCGCCTGAAGGCCTTTCGCCACTGGCAGACCATGATTGAGCCCAACTGGGCACATGTGCATTATCCTCCCATCAACTTCCAGGACCTGATCTATTATGCCGCTCCCCGCAAGAAGCCCGAGCTGGAGAGTCTCGACCAGGTAGATCCTGAGTTGCTGGCAACCTTCGAGAAGCTGGGCATCCCCCTTGAGGAACAGAAAATGCTCTCGGGAGTGGCAGTGGATGCTGTAATGGACAGTGTTTCGGTAGCTACTACCTTTCGGGAAGCCCTGGCCGAGAAAGGAGTGATCTTTTGCTCGTTCAGCGAAGCGGTTCGCGAGTACCCCGAACTGGTAAAAAAATATATGGGCACGGTGGTACCCCATACCGATAATTTCTATGCAGCCCTGAACTCGGCAGTATTCAGCGATGGTTCTTTTGTTTACATTCCAAAAGGAGTTCGCTGCCCCATGGAGCTTTCAACCTATTTTCGAATCAACTCGGCCAATACCGGCCAATTTGAACGCACCCTGATCATTGCCGACGAGGCAAGCTACGTGAGCTACATGGAAGGCTGCACCGCCCCCATCCGCGACGAAAACCAGCTGCATGCAGCCATCGTGGAGATCGTGGCCCACAAAAATGCCGAGGTGAAATATTCCACAGTGCAGAACTGGTGGCCGGGCGACAAGGAAGGCAAAGGAGGAGTGTACAACTTTGTGACCAAAAGAGGGATCTGCCTTGAGGAGAATTCAAAAATTTCATGGACCCAGGTTGAAACCGGATCGGCCATCACCTGGAAATACCCCAGCCTGATTCTGAAAGGCGATAATTCGGTGGGTGAGTTTTACTCGGTTGCCGTAACCAACAACATGCAGCAGGCCGATACCGGCACCAAGATGATCCACCTTGGCAAGAACACGCGCAGCACCATCATCAGCAAGGGTATCTCGGCCGGGCGAAGCAACAACAGTTACCGGGGGCTTGTAAAGACTACCCGCAATGCCGAAAACGCGCGCAACTTCTCGCAGTGCGACTCCCTGCTGCTGGGCGATCAATGCGGGGCACACACCTTCCCTTATATTGAAGTAGGCAACCGCTCCTCGGTGGTTGAACACGAGGCCACCACCAGCAAAATATCAGAAGACCAGCTGTTTTACTGCCTGCAAAGGGGTATAGATATGGAATCGGCCATTGGGCTGATTGTCAATGGCTATGCCAAGGAGGTGCTGAACAAGCTGCCCATGGAGTTTGCCGTTGAAGCACAGAAGCTGCTGTCAATCAGCCTGGAAGGAAGCGTTGGTTAAACAATATTTATCAAAACAATAATTTTCATCAGATGTTAAAGATAGAGAACCTGCAGGTTTCCATCAATGGAAAGACCATCCTGAAAGACCTTAGCCTGCAAGTAAATGAAGGGGAGATCCATGCCATTATGGGCCCCAACGGGACGGGAAAGAGCACCCTGGCCTCGGTGATTGCCGGGCGTGAGAACTTTTCGGTTGACCATGGCAGCATTACCTATATGGACCAGAACCTGCTGGAGATGGCACCCGAGATCAGGGCCCGCGAAGGCATCTTCCTGGGCTTCCAGTACCCGGTTGAGATTCCCGGCGTTAGCATGGCCAACTTCATGCGCACCGCCATCAACGAAAAACGTAAGTACCTGAACCTGGACCCCCTTAGCGGCTCAGAGTTCCTGAAGCTGATGGAAGAAAAGAAAAAAATCGTTGAGATCCATTCCAAGCTTTCCAACCGCTCGGTAAACGAAGGTTTCTCTGGGGGAGAGAAAAAGAAAAACGAGATCTTCCAGATGGCCCTGATGGAGCCCCGCCTGGCAGTTCTTGACGAAACGGATTCGGGGCTCGACATTGATGCCCTGAAAGTAGTGGCCCGCGGGGTCAACAGCCTTAGAAGGCCCGACAATGCCACCATTGTGATCACCCATTACCAGAGGCTGCTGGATTACATCATCCCCGATTTCGTGCACGTGATATTCGACGGCCGCATCATCAAAAGCGGTGGCAAGGAGCTTGCCCTTGAACTGGAATCCAGGGGCTATGAATGGGTAAAAAAAGAAGCCGGCCTGGGCCACCTGGCATCCTGAGTTTCACCTGGAGAGAGAATTATGGAAATAAAAACCAATACCCAACCCCTGCAACAGCGCCTGTTTGCGCTTTTCCAGGAGCATTTTGACATGATCAGTGCCAATGGCTCGGCAAAGATCAACCAATTAAGGAAGCAGGCCATGGAGCAGTTCCTGAAAACCGGCTTCCCCTCCACGCGCGTGGAGAGCTGGCGGTTTACCCATTTGGCTTCCTTGCTGGAGATGGATTATAACATTGACTTTGAGAGCAAAAGCCGCCAGATGGATGTGGATAAAATTTTCACCTGCGATGTCTACGACCTGGACACCTTCAGCGTGACCATGCTCAACGGCTGGTTTGTTTATAAGCATGCTCCCCTGACACGGCTTCCCGATGGCACCATTATCGGAAGCCTGGCAAAGGCCATGGAGCTTTATCCCGAGCTGGTGGGTCAACACCTGGGAGAAGCCGCCCAGCTGAACGAAAAAAGCCTGGCAGCCCTGAACACTGCTTTCATGCAGGATGGGTTATTCATTCATGTTCCCGAGGGTGTCAGAGTAGAGCAGCCTATCCAGCTGATCAACATCGTTGATTCTCCCGGGCAGGTGTTTTTGCATCCCCGACACCTGATCATACTGGAGAAAAACGCCGCCCTCACCCTGGTGCATTGCGACCACTCGCTGACCCACAATGTGAGCTTTACCAACACTGTCACCGAGATCTTTACTGCAGAAGGCGCTTCGGTTGATCATTACAAGATACAGAACAAAGGCAGAAACTCGGCACTGTTTACCTCAACCTTTTTCAAACAGGAGAAAGACAGCAGCAGCCGCTGCAACATTCTCACCCTCAACGGTGGGTTTACCCGCAACCTGGTGCAGACCGACCTTCTGCAGCCCGGTTGCCGGAGCGACCTCAACGGCCTTTACCTAGTCGACAGCAACCAGCATATCGATAACCAGGTATTGGTGAACCATCACGCCCCCGACTGCCACAGCATGCAGTTGTACAAGGGCATTCTGGATGACCAGGCAAGGGCAGTATTCAGCGGCAGCATCAAGGTAAACCGCCAGGCCCAGCAAACCAGAGCTTTCCAGACCAACAAGAACCTGTTGCTGACCGATGAAGCCAAGGCCAACACCCAGCCACACCTTGAGATCTATGCAGATGATGTGAAGTGCAGCCATGGTGCAACCATCGGCCAGCTTGATCCCGAGGCCATGTTCTATCTGCGTTCCAGGGGCTTGTGCGAACGTTCGGCCCGACAGCTGATGATGTTTGCTTTTGCCCATGAAGTGGTTGAAAAAATCTCTATTGACCTTCTTCGCGAACGCCTGGATCACCTGGTGGAAAAACGCCTCAAGGGCGAGCTTTCAATTTGCGATCAATGCGTGTTGCATTGCAACAGCAAGGAACCTACTACTTTTAACATCGACCTGAGCAAACTGTAAAATAAATCATACGGTATGAGTTTGAATGTACAGCAGCTGCGACGAGAATTCCCCCTACTGGAAAAGACCATCAATGGCCGTCCCCTGGTGTATCTGGACAATGCAGCCACTACACAGAAGCCCAGGTCGGTGATGGACCGGCTGCTGGAGTATTACACCCAGGAAAACAGCAACATTCATCGCGGGGCGCACCATTTAAGCATTCAGGCAACAGAGGCTTACGAGGATGCCCGCAATACCGTGCAGCTTTTTTTGAATGCAGCCCATCAGCACGAGATCATCTTCACGCGGGGTACAACCGAAAGCATCAATCTGGTGGCACGCTCCTTTTGCAGCAAGTTTGTGGATCCTGGCGATGAGGTGCTTATTTCGGCCCTTGAACATCACTCAAACATCGTGCCCTGGCAGATGGCCTGCCAGGAGAGGCAGGCCAGGCTGAAGGTGATCCCCATCAATGCGCTGGGCGAGATCGACCTGCAGGCTTATGAATCGCTGCTTACAGAAAAAACCCGTATTGTAGCCCTGGCACATATCAGCAACTCTCTGGGAACCATCAACCCGGTGAAGGAAATGATCCGCATGGCCCACGGGCACAACATACCGGTTCTGATCGATGGTGCCCAGGCAACAGCCCACCTGAAGGTGGATGTGCAGGAACTGGATTGCGATTTTTATTGCTTCTCGGGCCATAAGATGTTTGGGCCCATGGGCATCGGGGTACTGTATGGCAAGGAGCAATGGCTCGAGGAGATGCCTCCTTACCAGGGAGGAGGCGAAATGATCCGTGAGGTGACTTTCGAGAAGACAACCTACAACGAGCTGCCCTACAAATTCGAGGCGGGCACTCCCAACGTAGGCGATACCCTTGGGCTGGAAGCTGCCATCAAGTTCATCTCGTACCTGCGGCTTGACACCATCGGGGAATACGAGGACCAGCTGCTTGCTTATGCCACCAGCCAGCTGCAGACCCTCGACAATATCCGCCTGATAGGCACCGCTGCCCATAAGGCAAGCGTGGTTTCATTCCTGTTCAACGACATCCACCCCTACGACACGGGTACCATTCTCGATAAAATGGGCATTGCCGTCAGAACAGGCAACCACTGTGCCCAGCCCGTAATGGATTTCTTCGGGATACCCGGAACGGTAAGGGCCTCCCTGGCTGTGTACAACACCCGGGAAGAAGTAGATCTCCTGGTGGCAGCCCTGCAAAAGGTAAGGGATATGTTTGGCTAAACGCCCAGCCCTCACCTTCTTTACCCTGAATGCCTGCAATCACGACATCAATTGAAAAACAATCATGACCACACCCAAAGAAACTTTCAAATTAATGAACCGAGTCTACGGAGTCCTTTTCCTTGCCCTGATTGTTTTCCTGGTGATCACTTCCCTTTATGTCAGCAATAATGGGCCGATGCTGCTGTTCACCCCTGGTACTGCCTACACCCTGATGGTGCTGGCCGTGGGACTGGTTATCCTGGCCCTTCCCCTGGCATGGGCCTATCCCCAGAGGCTGGTGAAACGAATCAACCCGCAGGATCCTTTTCCTCAGCGGATGGATCAGTACCGCAATGCCTTGATCATACGCTTTGTGATTGTTGCAACAACCGGCCTTTTGGTAAGCATGCTGTTCCTGCTCACGGGCGACAACAACCTGATCATGATACTGGCAATTATTCTGCTGTTCTTTATTATCAGCCGCCCCTCTCCTTTTAAGACCGAAGCCGACCTGGGCCTGAAGGAAGAAGAAAGAAAACAACTGCTTTGATTTCGAGCGGCAAAAACACCGGGCAGAGATTTTTGTTTAATGTGAAAATACCCGAAATATTATGAGGACTATCAAAGAGCTGGAAGAAGATATCATTTCCGAATTCGAACTGTTCGACGACTGGATGGACAAGTACAATTACCTGATTGAGCTTGGCAAGAGCCTCCCGGATTTTCCCGGGGAGTTCAGGCAGGAAAAATACCTGATCAACGGTTGCCAGTCGAGGGTATGGCTGCTGGCCCGGCCCGACAATGGCAATGTGCAGTTTCTTGCCGACAGTGATGCCCTCATCACAAGGGGTATTGTGGCCCTGCTGATCAAGGTCCTCTCGGGTCAGCCAGCGCAAAGCATTGTAGATGCCGACATGGCCTTTATCGATCGCATCGGCCTGAAAGAGCACCTCTCCCAGACCCGATCCAACGGCCTGGTAAACATGATCAAACAAATGAAACTTTACGCCCTTGCACTGAAAAGCAAGCACTAAAGTCTCACCTTAATCTGTTTTTATTAACTAAAATCATACCATGAGCTCATTCAATTACCTGGAAATGGAGACCAGGATCGTTGATGCCCTGAAGACAGTCTATGATCCGGAGATCCCGGTCAATGTGTACGACCTGGGACTGATCTATGAAATAGATGCCGGTTCAGATGGCAAAGTCAACATCAAAATGACGCTGACCAACCCCAATTGCCCGGTTGCCGACATCTTGCCCGAGCAGGTAAAAACGGCTGTTCAGGCAGTTCCCGGGGTTCAGCAGGTGGAAATCCGCCTGGTGTTTGAGCCCGAATGGACAAAGGACATGATGAGCGATGCCGCCATGCTCGAGCTGGGATTGCTTTAAGATCAGGCAGTTTCAACTACTCATGTCATCCATGGTCTTTGGCGACTTATTCTTTTTTTTCTTAATAAAAAGGTTGTAATTTTGGCCATCAGACATAATCATTCACTTAAACACCCGTAAAATGAACTTTCCAGACAATTTGAGGTACACCAAAGACCATGAATGGTTGAAGGTTGAAGGCGATGTAGCAATTGTGGGCATTACCGAGTTTGCACAGAAAGAACTTGGCGATATTGTGTATATTGAAGTTGGCACTGTTGGTGAGGAACTCGATATAGAAGAGACTTTTGGCACCATCGAGGCTGTTAAAACAGTTTCCGACCTGTTCATGCCGGTTTCCGGTGAGGTCCTGGAATTTAACGAGCAGCTGGAATCAGCTCCCGATACGGTAAACAAGGATCCCTACCAGGAAGGTTGGATCATCAAAATAAAAATGAGCAACCCTTCAGAGGTGGATGAACTGTTGACCGCTGAAGAGTACAAGGAATTGGTAAGCTAGATCCCTTTTCCTTTTTCCAGAAATATACTTAATGACCTTTAAACATTTTTTACCGGCCTTTATCTGGGCCAGTATTATTTTTATTGCCATCAGTATTCCGGGAAGTCATTTTCCCGATATGGGCCTGAAGCGAATCGCCCACCTGGACAAGATTGTCCATGTGGGCATGTTCATGGTATTGGGCATACTGCTCTCCTATGGTTTTTTTTGCCAGAAGGCAGGAAAGTTCAGCAACCGCAATTATGCCAGGATCACCATCCTGATCGGGGTTTTCTACGGGGGAATCACCGAATTGCTGCAATATCACCTGTTCAGCATGCGCAACGGCAACTTTTTCGACTTCCTGGCAAATGTGTTTGGAACGATTATTGGGGTATTATTATTTGTATTGCTGGGAAAATTGCTCACAGGAAAAAAGTTTGTTAATACCTGATAAATATCCGGCTATCACGTTTTTAATTTTTTGTATATTAGCGAACTTTTTTGAACCAAAAAAACTGACCCGGCAATAGCCATAAAAAATCAACAACCTGATATGGAAGCAAAAAAAACACCAAAAGCAGACCTTGAAAACAAAAAGCGTATTTTTCTGCAGATAGGGATTGCAGTTGCGCTTTTGGCGGTCTTTGTGGCTTTTGAATGGAGGACATATGAGAGGCCAGAATATGATCTTGGCACCCTTGAAATGGACTTCATTGAAGAGGAAGATATTCCCATTACCCGCCAGGAAACCCCGCCCCCTCCTCCTCCTCCGGAGCCCTCTACCGAGCTGGTAATTGTGGATGACGATGTGGAAATCGACGAAGAATTCACCATTGATGTGGAAGCAACCGTTTTCACCCAGGTACAGGAATACACCCCTGTATTTGTCCAGGAAGAGGAAATCGAGGAAGATGTGATCTTTACCGTGGTTGAAGACCAGCCCAGCTTTCCGGGCGGTGAAGAGGCACGTATCAAATACCTGACCGACAACCTGCGTTACCCCCAGATGGCACGTGAAGCAGGTATCCAGGGTACCGTGTTCGTAACCTTTGTGGTTGAGCGCGACGGAAGCGTTACCGATGTTCGCGTACTTCGTGGTATCGGTGGTGGTTGCGACGAGGAAGCCGTCAGGGTTGTACGCAACATGCCCCGTTGGCAGCCCGGTCGCCAGAGAGGCCAGCCTGTTAGGGTACAGTTCAACATGCCCATCAGGTTCGTTCTGAACTAATCGGCTTTTCTTAAAGAATAAAAAAAAGAGGTTGTTAGGCAACCTCTTTTTTTTTAGCTGATACGGCTCCACTGCCTTGCCTGGGGAAATAATTCCTTCAGCCGCCTTACCAATACCTGGTTGTGGGGTGAAGATAAATAGGGGTCTTGCTTCAGCAGTTCGATGGCCCGTTCTCGGGCATATTTCAGAATGTTCTCGTCCCGGGCAAGGTTGGCCATTTTCAGATCCAAAACCCCGCTTTGCTGCGTCCCCTGGATATCGCCAGGTCCACGAAGCTGCAGGTCTACCTCGGCAATCTCGAATCCATCATTTGTGCTAACCATGATCTCCAGGCGCTTACGGGCCTCATTGCTAAGTTTGTTTCCCGACATAAGGATGCAATAGGACTGATCGGCACCCCGGCCCACGCGCCCACGCAGCTGGTGCAGCTGCGAAAGCCCGAAACGTTCGGCGCTTTCAATGACCATTACACTGGCATTGGGAACATTGATACCTACCTCAATAACCGTCGTAGCCACCATTATCTGGGTTTGGCCCTTAACAAATCGCTGCATTTCATAATCCTTGTCGGCAGGTTTCATCTTTCCATGCACAATGCTCACCTGGTAATCCGGGGGTGGGAATGCCCTGACAATGCTGTTGTAGCCGTCGGTAAGGTCTTTCAGGTCAAGAGTTTCGGATTCTTTTATCAGCGGATACACCACATACACCTGTCGCCCCTCCTGAATCTGTTTCTTCATAAATCCAAACACCTTCAGCCGGTGGCTGTCGTACTGGTGAATTGTTTTTATGGGTTTTCGGCCGGCAGGAAGCTCATCGATGACAGAGACATCCAGATCCCCGTAAAGGGTCATGGCCAGAGTGCGGGGTATAGGGGTAGCTGTCATTACCAGCACGTGAGGGGGCAGCTGGCTTTTTTCCCAGAGGCGTGCTCTCTGGGCCACCCCAAAGCGGTGTTGCTCATCGATGACCACCAGCCCCAGCTTGCTGAACTGAACTACATCTTCCAGCAAGGCGTGTGTTCCGATCAGTATGGGCAACTGCCCCTTTTTCAGGGCCTCATGAAGCTTTTTGCGGCTCGCGCTGCCCGAAGAGCCTGTCAAAAGCCCCACTTCTATTCCCAGGGGAGTCAGCAGGGAGCTGATGGATTCGTAATGCTGGAAAGCAAGGATTTCGGTTGGAGCCATCAGGCAAGCCTGGAAGCCATTGTCAAGGGCCATGAGCATGCTCATCACGGCCACAACCGTTTTCCCGCTGCCAACATCACCCTGGAGCAGCCGGTTCATCTGCTTTCCCGACAGGGTGTCGGAACGGATCTCCTTCAGCACTTTTTTCTGGGCATTGGTCAATTCAAAGGAAAGCCGCTCGTGAAAGAACCTGTTGAAGAAATCACCTATCCTGGGAAACAGATGGCCGTGCGATTTCTCTGTGCGCAGCATCTTGTGGCGCAACAGGTTCAGCTGGATATAAAACAATTCCTCGAACTTGAGCCGGGCAACAGCTTTCTGCAACAAGGCAGCATTTGCCGGGAAGTGAATGTTAACAAGCGATTCTTCGCGGCCCGGCAGGCGGGTTATTTCAAGCAGCTGCCGGGGGAGGGTTTCGGGGACAGCGCCCTGGGCCATAGGCAAGAGCGTCTTCAGCAGCTTGCTGATCCCCTTGCTGTCAAGATGCCTTGAACGCAGCTTCTCCGAAGAATTGTAAACCGGCTGCATGGCCGATTCCTGGCTGATCTCCCCGGCAATTACCGGCTCTACTTCAGGATGGACTATGTTGTATCGGTTGCCATAAACCGTTGGCCTGCCAAAAACAATATACTCCACCCCGGGTTTAAAGGCATCCCTCAGCCACCTGAAGCCATTGAACCAGATCAGCTCCAGGCTGCCGCTGCCGTCGCGAAAGATGGCCGTCATGCGCGTTGTGCGGGGAGAACCATGAAGCTGAACACCCGAAATGGTACCCTTCAGCTGAACATACACCATGTCGGAATGAATCTGGCTTACTTCATGAAACTGGCTGCGGTCAACATACCGGAAAGGGAAAAACTCAAGCAGCTGCCCAAAGGTAAATATGCCGGCCTCCCTGCGCAGCAGCTCGGCGCGCTGTGGCCCCACACCCTTAAGGTATTCGATAGGAGTATTCAGAAAATCAGCGCCCATATCCCGGTGAAATAAGCCAAAAATAATAAAACCCTTTGGCTGTTTAGAAAAAAAAGATGAAATTGTGGACAAGTGTTGTTAATTTTGCCTGTAAAATCATAAATATATTACATGAAGGTTTTGGTATTCGGAGCAGGAGTCATAGGGACAACCTATGCATGGCAGATGTCGGAGGCAGGAATTGATGTTTCCTTACTGGTTCGCAAACAGCGTTTTGTGCGTTACAGCCACTCGGGAGTTACGATTACCTGTACTGACTTGCGGGGAAAAAAAGAAGAATTCACCAAGACAGTGTTCCGGCCCAGAACTGTTGACCGCCTGGATCCAAAATCACCCTATGACCTGATCATCGTGGCGGTAAAAAATTTCCAGCTCAACGATGTTGTTCCTTACATAGCCAGTTACTCGGGCAATGCCCACATCATGTTTTTGGGCAACTTGTGGAGCGGGCAGCTGGCCCTGATCGAGAAGCACCTTCCCAAAGGAAGGTACTTCTTTGGCTATCCGGGCATGGCCGGAGGTGGACGCACCGACAACAGCATCAACTGTTACCTGCTCAAAAACAGCAACACCCTTCTGGGGGAGCCCAATGGCAGCATCAGCCCCAGGCTTCGCTCGGTTTGCGGGCTCCTTAGCCAGGCCGGCCTGCAGCCAAGAACCACCGCGGGGATCATTCCCCTTCTCCGGGCACATTACATCTGGACAGGAGCCACCTTCGGTGCAGTGGTCAAAGCAGGAGGAGCACGTGCCTATGCGGGCAGCAGCAAGTTTATCGGGCAGTCGGCCCGGGCTATGATGGAGGGCTTCAGGGTATGCAAAAAAATGGGCATCAGCGCCCCGAAAATTTTCCCCTTCACCTTGTTTTTCCTGCCCCTGCCGGTGATGGCTTACCTGTTGAAAAGATCCTACAGCCCAGAAATGCAGGCTATGATAGAAGCCCGCCTGCGCCATGGCTTCGACGAGATGCAAAAGATATATTCAGATATTCTTGGAGAAGCGAAAAAATTTGCAATTCAGTTGCCTTACTGGAAGTCCTTTGAAAAGCCTATTCAGGAGGCTGCTGCCAAAAGGGATGTATTTTAACTGGCACAGATATTGTGCTATTTCATCTGCCTTTTCCTGATGTTTAATGGTTTTTTTGTAATTTTATTTGGTGCAATTCAGGCAATTCAAAAGGATACTCTTTAAACCCCAAAAAAGTAAATTATGAAACGCGCGTTGATTATCAGCACCTTCCTGGTTTTATTCGGAGGGTATTCCTTTGGGCAGTCCCCCATTGTCGGGATGTTTCCCGCCGATCGATTCATGGTTGATCTGTTTACCGACATCTGGCGCAACACCCCCCAGGCAATGGACATCAATACCATCAACCGTGGGGTAAATATCAGCCTGTTCTATGATTTTCCCATTGGCACCAGCAGTTTCAGCTTTGCTGTGGGTGCAGGCTATACCGGGCATAACTTGTACAGCGATCATCAATATACCTGGATTGGGCCAAATTTTGATTTTACACCCATTCATGAAGGGGATCAATGGGAACTGCGCAACAACAAGCTGAACCTGAATTACCTGAACATACCCCTGGAGTTCCGGTTTCGCTCAAGGGGCATCCCCAATACCATCAGGGCATCAGCTGGCCTGCGCACCGGTTACCTGGTGCAGGCCAGCACCAAAGTGCACCTGCAGGGAACAGATAATAGTATCCGGGAAAGCATCAAATTTAAGGAGCTTCAGCTGGAGAACATCCGCAACTTCCAGATAGGGGCCACCGCCCGCCTGGGTTACGGCAGGTTTAACCTCTATGGTTATTTCCCCATCACCCGGATCTTTGACGGGAACACAGTGGAGGAAATGATGCCGGTATCAGTGGGTTTATCGCTGATTATTTTCTAGACCCGCAGGTACACATACAACAACAACATGTTGCATACCCCCAGGAGAAACCCCGCATAAACCTGTGCGGGACTATGGGCATTGAGTCGCAGCCGGGCAAAACCCAGCATCCCCGACAGGAAGACTGCCAGAATGATCAACATGTTGATATTTACTCCCAGCAGCAGCGAGCTCACGATCAGGAAGCCGGTAAGGGCACCCATTGAGGCCATGTGGATGCTGATTTTCCAGCGCAGGGTGATCAACAGGCATATGATCACCAAAAGGCCTGCTCCCATCACATAATAATAAATGATAGAGGGAAGGGTAATTTGCCTGAGCAGGTAATAGGTCAGGATGAAATACAGGGCTGATAACAACATGGGGATAAAACGGTCGTGCCGTTCATCAAGCAGCATATCCCCGATCACCCGGGCCCTTTTCAGGGCAATGACCGAGAGCAGAGGTGCAACTGCGGTATTTATAAAAACCATCAGCAAAACGAATCGTTTTGCCTGAACCGGTATGGAATAAGCAATATAGGATTCAAGATTGAAAAGTATGATAATTCCCAGGGTGGGTATGATCAGGGGGTGCAGGACTGCCGAAAACAGGCGTGCAAGAGTAATTTCAAATTTCATATTAAATGAGTTCCTTTCGCAACCTGGCAACGGGAATATCCAGTTGTTCACGGTATTTGGCCACCGTTCGGCGGGCTATATTATATCCTTTATCTTTTAAAATGGCAGCTAGTTCTTCATCAGTAAGGGGTCTTGATTTTTCTTCTCCCTGTATGCAGTTCTGCAGTATCTTCTTGACTTCCCGGGTTGATACTTCCTCACCGGTATCGGTTTGAAGTGATTCGGAAAAGAAGAATTTCAGCAGGAAAGTACCGTAGGGTGTCTGCACGTATTTGCTGTTGGCAACCCGGGATATGGTTGAAATATCCAAATTCACCATTTCAGCGATATCCTTCAGGATCATTGGTTTGAGCTGGGTTTCATCCCCCGAAAGGAAGAAGTCCTTCTGATAGGCCATGATGGCCTCCATTGTTACCAGCAGGGTATTTTGCCGCTGCCTGATGGCATCAATAAACCACCTGGCACTATCAAGCTTTTGCTTGACAAACATCATGGTTTCCTTTTGGCGGGCATCGGCCCTGCCTTTACTTTCGGCCATGGTCTGAAGCATTTCGCTATAGGTCCGGTTGATCTTCAGATCAGGAGCATTGCGGGCATTGAGCGAAAGCTCCAGGTGATCGTCGTAATTGGTGATGATAAAATCGGGCAAAATATACTGGGCGGGTTTGCCAGCATCCTGAAGCGAGTTGCCTGGTTTTGGGTTGAGCCTGAGCACTTCATCAATGGCCTCCTTCATGTCGGAGTCCGAGAAGTTATGTTTTCTTTTGATCTTATCGAAGTGTTTGCGTGTGAAATCGTTGAAGTTTTTTTCAAGCAGCAGGGTAGCATTTTCAACAGCCCTGTTGCGGGGCTGCACGCGGCGTATCTGCAACAAAAGGCATTCCTGCAGGTCGCGGGCACCCACACCCGGGGGATCAAACTCCTGGATAACCCGCAGCAGGGTAAGTACTTCCTTGAAATTGGTCTGCAGGTTCTGGTTAAAGGCCAGGTCATCAATCAGCGAATGGATATCGCGCTGAAGGTACCCGGCCTCGTCAATGTTACCAATGATATGGGTGGCAATGATGGTTTCCCGCTCGCTGAAGTCGCGCAGGCCCAATTGGGAAAGCAGCATTTCCTGGAAACTGACCCCCGAGACGAAAGGCACCTCCTTGCGCTCATCGTCGGCACTGGTGTTGTTTGCATTCAGACGATATGCCGGAACATCCTCCTCATCATAATAATCGCTCAGATCAAACTCATCGTCTATATTCCGCTCCAACTCTATGCCTTCTTCTTCCTGGGTTTCCCTCTCATAGATATCCTCAAAGTCGTCTTCACCTTCCAGGTTAAACTCATCGCCCTCGTCGATGCCTTCCTCCAGTGCAGGGTTCTCCTCTATCTCCTGCTTGATGCGCTGCTCAAGCATGATAGTGGGAACCTGCAGCAATTTCATCAACTGGATTTGCTGAGGCGACAACTTTTGCAGCAGTTTCTGCTGAAGGCTCTGTTTTAACATACAACAACTCTTTTCAGAAAACAGGCATCCCAAAAAATAAATACCTGGGCGCTTACCCGTATACCAAAATAAAGAATTTTTTTGATATCACAGGCTCTAATAATCAAAATTCTGCGTTCAGCGGGGCCCTTGGGAAAGGGATCACATCACGGATGTTGCCCATCCCGGTGATGAAAAGCATCAGGCGCTCGAAGCCCAGCCCAAAGCCACTGTGGGGAGCCGTACCAAATTTACGGGTTTCCAGGTACCACCACACATCTTTTTCATGAATTCCCATCTCATTGATCCTGGCAAGCAAGGTATCGTGATCTTCCTCCCGCTGGGATCCCCCGATGATCTCCCCGATCTTGGGAAACAAAACGTCCATTGCCCGTACTGTCCTGCCATCAGGATTCAGTTTCATATAAAATGCCTTGATCTGCCGGGGATAATCAGTCAGGATCACCGGCTTTTTGAAATGCTTCTCAACCAGGTATCGCTCATGCTCGGATTGCAGGTCAACACCCCATTTCACGGGGAATTCGAATTTCTGACCCGAGGCTTCCAGTATTTCGATTGCAGTGGTATAGCTTAAACGCTCGAAGTTGTTGTCAACAACAAAATGAAGCCTTTCCACAAGCTCATTATCGTACATCTTTTGCAGAAACTCCAGGTCATCCTGACAATTCTCCAGGACATTTTTCAGCAGGTACTTCAGGAATTCTTCTGCCAGATCCATATTATCGGTAATGTCGTAAAATGCCATCTCGGGCTCAATCATCCAGAACTCGGCCAGGTGCCTGGCTGTATTTGAATTCTCAGCGCGGAAGGTAGGCCCAAAGGTATAAATACCGGATAAGGCCAGTGCACCCAGCTCCCCCTCCAGCTGCCCGGATACCGTCAGGTTGGTTTCCTTGCCAAAGAAGTCCTTTGAAAAATCCACCTGCCCTTTGTCGTTGCGGGGTGGGTTGTTCAGATCAAGGGTAGTAACCCGGAACATGGCACCTGCCCCTTCAGCATCCGAACCGGTGATGATGGGGGTATGCAGATAATAAAAACCTTTTTCATTGAAAAACTGATGAATGGCAAAAGACAAAGCATGGCGGATCCTGAAAATGGCCCCGAAGGTATTGGTACGTGGACGCAGGTGCGCTATCTCGCGCAGAAACTCCAGTGAATGGCCTTTTTTCTGCAGGGGGTATTTTTCGGGATCGGCGGTTCCGTAAAGATGTATCTCGTGTGCCAGAATCTCTACCTGCTGCCCCTGACCCCTGGATTCAACCAACTGCCCGTTGACCGAAATGCAGGATCCGGTGGTAACCATCCGGAGCAATTCGTCGTTGGCAAACTGCTGAACATCAACAACTACCTGGATATTATGTACCAACGATCCGTCGTTGAGCGCGATAAAAGCAACATTTTTATTTCCTCTTTTTGTCCGAACCCATCCTTTTACATTAATTTCCTGACCAATCAATTCACCCGGGTCTTTCTTCAAAAGGTCGAATATCCTTTGTCTTTTCAGCTGTTTCATTATTCGCAGTAATATTTTATTGTCAAAATTAGCGCCTACTCTTCAAAAAAGTGATTTTCAGGCCCACCAGGGGCATCTGAAAGCTTACAAAATTAATACATTTTCGGGAATTTACCTTTTCACCTTCCCGGGGCTTCGCTCCAATAAACCGGGCAGGTTAAACCAGCCAGGTCTAACAAGCAACGGTTTTTGTATCTGGCTGACAATCACTGCGTCTGTCCTTAAATTATGGACCCCCGCCCCGTACCTTACCCCCCCAGGTATCAACAGGAGCCTGGCAACAATATGAATGACTGGAAAACAAGGAACCAAACCTGATTCAAATCCGTCCCTGAACCGTATTTAAACCGTATTTAAACCGTACTTCAACCGTTGAATTTACGGTTGAAGTACGGTTAAAATACGGTTTAAATATGGGCAAATACCGGAGCTGGAATATTTGGGGCCAGGGATCATTTGATGGCGGCGGCACATAAAAAAAGGGTCGTTAAATATTCCCAAATTTTTGTATATTCACAGAATAAATAACTTACCTCCAATCATGCTGAAGAAAGTACCCCACACTTATGTCATCGTTTTCGGGATCATTGTCATAGCAGCCATTCTCACCTGGCTGATCCCACCTGGCCATTATATTGCGGAAACCTACCTTAGGGAAGGGGAAGAAAAAACCCGGCTGGTATTTTACTGGGAAGACCAGCTTCCTGCTGACCACCAGCCTGAAGTTGAAAGCCAGCCCCAGACCTGGCAGGTGTTTGCCGCCATGTTCAAGGGTTTTGTTCGCCAGGCCAACATCATTGTATTTATCCTGATGATCGGGGGGGCTTTCTGGATCATGAACCAGAGCAAAGCCATCGATGTGGGCATTATGGCCTTCCTGAGGTTTACCAGGGTTCTGGAAAGGTTTCGTTTTCTTCGCCGCCTGGGAGTTGACAACATCATCATCGTGATGATCATGCTGATGTTCAGCGCCTTCGGGGCTATTTTCGGCATGAGTGAGGAAACAATAGCTTTTGTCATCATCCTCATTCCCCTGTCCATTTCAATGGGATATGATTCCATCGTGGGAGTATGCATGGTTTATATTGCAGCACATCTTGGGTTTGCGGGAGCCATACTCAATCCTTTCACAATTGGCATCGCCCAGGGCCTGGCCGAAATACCGTTGTTTTCAGGTATTGAATACAGGATGTTTGCCTGGGTGATCATCAACCTTGTGGGGATTATTTTTGTGCTGCGCTACGCAGCCCGGGTGCGCCGCAATCCCCGCTCCTCGCTGATGTATGAGGAAGACAGCCACTGGCGCCGGCAGGACTTCAATGAAATGGAAAACCTAACATATTATACCCCACGGGCAGCATGGGTAGTTTTTGTTCTTATCCTGGCCAGCCTGACGGTTGCTTCTTTTATTTATCCCCAAACCACGCTTACAATTGGCAATTCAAGCCTGTCGGCGGCTATCATTCCGATTCTCACATTTTTGTTTGCCATACTGGGAGTGATCAGCCTGCGCAAGTCGGTTCATTTTTTCATCCTGCTGCTGCTGCTGTATACCATTTTATTTTTGATAGTTGGTGTTATGGGTTACCAATGGTACGTGATGGAGATAGCCACCCTTTTTCTGGCCATGGGGATTGCCTCGGGCATAGCCATCAACAAAAGTGCCGACCAGATCGCCCTGCTGTTTCTGGAGGGAGCAAAAGACATCATGTCGGCAGCCATCATCGTGGGGCTGGCCGGGGGCATTATTGCTATTTTGGACGATGGGGGTATCATCGACAGCATATTGTACGGGCTCTCGCGCAGCATGGGCAATTTTGGGGATGTGGCTTCCATTGGTGTGATGTATGTGATCCAAACCATCATCAACATTGTCATTCCATCGGGTTCGGCAAAAGCGGCCATTACCATGCCTATCATGGCACCCTTCAGCGACCTGATCGGGATATCACGACAGGCCACAGTAATGGCTTTTCAGTTTGGTGACGGCTTTACCAACATGATCACTCCCACTTCCGGGGTTCTGATCGCTGTGCTGGGGGTGGCACGAATCCCCTACCACAAGTGGGTCAAATGGGTATGGCCCCTTATCCTGGCTCTGATAATCCTGGGATTTTTGTTGCTGATACCCACCGTGACCATTGAGCTAAGCGGATTTTGAACTCCCGGGTAAAGCGGATCGTTATTCCATCTGGATAACCAGGTACCTGGAGGCGCTCCAGAACTTTTTGTAATCAAGTATCTCAAGAAGCAGTATCTCCTGGTCGTTGTGCCATTTCCAGCTGCCTTCGGGATGCGGGCTTACCAATACGGGCTTCTTCCCCGGGATGGTGATCTGGCGGGTATTGGTGATATCCACCCGGGTGAAATAATCCTGATCGAAGTTTGAGTTCAGCCGGTAGGTACGGCCCAGGCCCAGAAATCCTCCCTCACGCGAGATGATACCCTGCTGGCGCAGCTCATCGCGCGAGCCCAGAGCGTACCAGGCGGTATTCAACTCAAGGGTTTTATCTTCAATTTCCTGCTGGTGGCGACGGCGGATTCCCTCAAGGGTGTCAACAGTGGCAGTGAGATATTCAACCCGGAAGTTCATTTTGCCCAATTCTTCCTGCATTACCTGTATCTGTATTTCTTTTTCTTCCAGCTGTTGGTTCATTCGCTCGATCATCCTGTCCAGCTCGCTGATGCGCAAGTTGGAGGCACGCGAATCACGGTTCAGCCGTGCAATCAGTTGACGGTTTTTTTCCATCAGCTCACCCATCATGCGGATGTCTTCATTGATATTGCGCATCAGGTCGGGGCGGCCTTCCAGGCCATTACCGGCACCACGGCTGATCCTTCCTTCTTTTTCCCTGATAACCTGAAGGTTGTCGCTGATCTGGTTTAAAGCGTCAAAGAAAGCATTTAACGTAGAGTCCCTTTCCAGCATTTGTTGCTGAAGGGCTTGCTTTTCAAGGGAGACCCGCTCAAGCTCCATGGCCTGCTCAACCTGGGCCTGCCTTCCCTGCTGGCAAGCTCCTAATAAAACTCCTGTGATCAGGATAATGAAGATCCTTTTCATAGCTTGATGATGATTAAGTAAATATATACAAATAAAAGAAAATCCCGTTTAAGAAAAATGCGGTTTGCACAAAGAAACGCAAAAACTTCTGATTTATTTCAGCAAAATGCATAGGGTGGATGGCATGTGCTCAACCCGAGGTTTTTATTCCAGGGCTTTTTGGATACAGTTCCACATGCTATCTGCGGTTTTTTCCCATGAAAAGCGCTGGGCATTTTCAAAGCCCTTCTGCCTAAGCTGTTGGTGCAACACCTGGTCGCCGGCAATTTTTCGCATGGCTTCACAGATAGCCTCCACCGAAGAAGGTTCAACCAGCAGGGCGGCATCCCCGGCCACTTCCGGCATGCTGGTGGCGTAGGAAGTAATCACCGGTACCCCGCATTTCATGGCTTCAACAATGGGTATACCAAATCCCTCGAAAAAAGACACCAGCAAAAGAGCCCTTGCAGCCCCCATTACATCGCGCAGCTGTTCTTCAAACAAACGCCCGATAAAGATTACATCCTTCTGATGGTTCAGTGCCTGTAGGATCTTGCGCAGCCGGGCCGTGCCAAACATAGACTGCCCCACAATTATCAGCTTATAGTTTTGCTGATCCGCACTTTTGAAGCGATCAAAAGCAAGCAGCATGTTTTCAATGTTCTTGCGCTTGTGAAGCGATCCAACATATATAAAATAGGGGGCCGACCCGGTATATTCCTCCCTGAGCTGCATAGCCTTTTGCTGGCTGATCGGGGCAAAAACAGGATTTACCCCGTTGTACACCACATCCACCTTCCGGGGAGCAATCCCCAGGGTTTTGATAATATCCTGGCGTGAGAATTCCGAGACGGTGGCAATTCGCTGGGCATGGGCCGCATACCGGGGAAACATCCTGTTGTAATACCAGCTTGACAGCCGGGGCAGGTTGTCGGGCTGGTGTATGAAATTCAGATCGTGAAAAACCGGCAGCTGCCTGCCAGGGTAAGAAAGCGAAAGCAATCCATCGGGTGATAAAAACAAATCGTGGGGATGCCTGTCCAAAAACCGGGGTACTGACTTTTCAAAAAAAAGATAATACAATATAGGGTGCCTTGCCTGGGGAAAAAGCACTACCGGTTTTACATTATCCCCGAATATAAATTCCTCACTGTAATGACGATCAAAAATAAAGGTGAAATCAACCTCAGGGTGGTTCCTTACAAGATGGCTGAAGGTTTGATAGGTAAACCATCCGATACCCTCGAGTTTTCCGGCAAGCAGCAACCGGGTGTTAACAGCAATTTTCAATGCAGGGGATTTTATATGAAGTTGTAACGTGTGCCTAATTATTAAGAAGCAAAATTAGAGAAAGGTTTTAAAAAGCCAAAATACATATTATAGATAACATCCTAAAAAACAGTATGAAATAAACAAATTTTTCGTTAATTGGTTTATATTGTTCAACTTTAAAAACACAAGCCGCGAACAGGGTGTTAATATGCTGGCAGAAATTTGTTAACTTTGATCAGCAACTTTTTTCCGCTTGTGGCCTGGCAAACCATTGAAGATAAAGACATTCAAATAATAACACCCAAACTAAAAAAAAGATCGCATGTCAGAGAACTTATTAAGCCATATTGAACCGGGAATAGTTACCGGGAAAAATGTACAGGAGATCTTCCGCATTGCCAAGGAGCATCAGTTTGCCCTTCCGGCGGTAAATGTCATTGGCACCAATACCATCAATTCGGTGCTTGAGACGGCCCGCGAGGTGAACTCGCCAGTTATCATCCAGTTTTCCAGCGGGGGTGCGCAGTTTTATGCCGGCAAAGGATTATCCAACGAAAACCACCGGGCAGCCATTATTGGAGCTATATCAGGGGCCATGCATATCGATCTGCTGGCCAAAGCCTACGGGGTACGAGTGATTCTTCACACGGATCACGCTGCCAAAAAACTGCTTGTATGGACCGACGGGCTTCTGGATGCCAGCGAAAAGTTTTACCAGACCCATGGCAGGCCACTTTTCAGCTCCCATATGCTTGACCTTTCGGAAGAATCCCTTGAAGATAACATCAGCATCAGCCGCACTTACCTGAAACGCATGAGCAAAATGGGCATGACCCTTGAGGTAGAGCTGGGCGTTACAGGAGGGGAAGAAGACGGTGTTGACAACACCCAGGTGGACAGCTCCAAGCTTTACACCCAACCCGAAGAAGTGGCCCAGATGTATGAAGGACTTATGGAAATATCCGATCAGTTCACCATTGCTGCTGCCTTTGGTAATGTACACGGGGTTTACAAGCCCGGCAATGTGAAGCTGCAGCCTATAATCCTGAAAAATTGCCAGGAGTATATCCGGGAAAAGTTCAACACCGGAAAAGATCCTGTTGATTTTGTATTCCACGGTGGCAGCGGCTCCTCACCGGAAGAGATCCGCGAGGCAATCAGTTATGGGGCCATCAAGATGAATATCGACACCGATACCCAGTGGGCCTTCTGGGAAGGTGTAAAAAATTATTACAAGAAAAATGAGGGTTACCTTCAGGGCCAGATCGGCAATCCGGAAGGGGAAGACTCACCCAATAAAAAGTATTACGACCCGCGTGTCTGGCTGCGCAAAGGGGAGGAATCAATGCGTGGGCGTCTGAAACAGGCCTATGAAGACCTGAACGCGATGAACCGCAACTAGGATTTTTTTGTTTAAACGGGGCAACCTCATCAAGGGGATTGTCCCGTTTTTTTTTATACTATTCTCAGGATGAAGGCATTGATCATAACTTGCCTGCTGCTGGGCCAGTTTTCTGTGGTATGTTCGCAACTGCCCTGGCAGAGGCATGAGGTATGTTTGAACGGGCAGGAATTACGGCTATACCAGATGTTGATGGAGCACCGCATCAATAACGGGCTTCCCGAAATTCCCCTTTCGGTAAACCTGACCTGGGTTGCCCAGATACATGCCCTTGATCTGGAGGAAAACAACCCCGACCAGGGAGGCTGCAACATGCATAGCTGGTCGGATCGGGGCCCCTGGAGGGCCTGTTGCTACAGGGATGATCACCGCGATCCGCACTGCATGTGGGATAAACCCGCCGAGATCACCAATTACCAGGGCAGGGGTTATGAAATTGTTTTCCAGTACTGGCCGGTAACCAGCAAGGTAGATCTTCCGGCAAATGCTATGCAGGGCTGGAAAGGCAGTCCCGGGCACAACAACACCATTCTCAACCAGGGGATTTTTGAAAAAGCCCGGTGGAACGCCATCGGCATCGGCATCATGGCCGGCTACGTAGTGGTTTGGTTTGGGGAAGAACCCGACGCGGAAGGCCCCCCACCCCTGTGTTCAGGGCCAAGATAACAAGTGCTTATTCCATGGTGGGAAAGTTGATGCCATCCACCACGATAAAGGCGGTGGGATATTCGCGGGCAATGCGGTCAAGGTAGCGGCGTGCATCCAAACGGGTCCTGAAATCCCCTACCCTTAACTTAAAATAGGGAGCATCGTAATTGATGTAGGATTTCAGCTCGGGGAATATCTCGTCAAATTCATATTTACGTCTTTGTATTCTAACCCTTGACTGATTACCCGATTCAACAGCAACCTGAATTCGAAAGCCAGGGATGCCGTTTTCGGCTCCGGCTACCTCCTGGTGCGCCTGAAGCAACCACTCAATGCGCGGATCCTGTATTACTGTCACGTTCAGTGCAGCACTCCCGGAAGCCTCGCGGGATTGAGGCATAGCCACCAGGGCCAGCAGCATCACAGCAGAAAAGATAAAAGCACGTAACATGAAAAAGGAGTTGTCGTAAGCTGTAAAATTATCAAAAATTGTACCCAATTAAAAAAAACATCAGTATGCCCTTGCAAACACCACCCGTTGCCGGGATGGCTTGCCTGAATAAATGCATTTGCCTTCCTCCTGGTGGTTATCAAGGGGGATACAACGAATGGTGGCTTTAGTTTCTTCCTTGATCTTCTGTTCGGTTTCGCCTGTACCATCCCAGTGGGCAAGGATAAAACCTCCCTTATCGAGCAACTCGTTGAATTCCTCCCAGGTGTCGGCCCTGAAGGTGTTGTTTTCGCGGAAAGCAAGGGCTTTTGTATACAGGTTATCCTGGATGGCGTTCAGCAGGTGATCCACCTTGTTTTCGATATCGGCCAGCTGATAAACTTCTTTTTCCAGGGTATCGCGCCTTGCAATTTCCACGGTTCCGTTTTCAACATCGCGCGGGCCAATAGCAATGCGCACGGGTACCCCTTTGAATTCATACTCGTTGAATTTCCAGCCGGGCTTATGGGTATCGCGGTCATCCAATTTTACGCTGATTCCTTTAGACTGCAAGCTGCCCATAATCTGCCGGGCTTTTTCACAAACCAGGTCGTACTGTTCCTTGTTCTTGTAAATGGGAACAATCACAACCTGGAATGGCGCCAGACGCGGGGGCAGCACCAGGCCATGATCGTCGGAATGGGCCATGATAAGGGCACCCACCAGGCGGGTTGACACACCCCATGAAGTGGCCCATACATGCTCGAGCTTGCCTTCATTGCTGGTAAACTGTACATCAAAAGCTTTGGCAAAATTCTGACCCAGGAAATGGGAAGTACCAGCCTGAAGGGCCTTGCCGTCCTGCATCAAGGCCTCAATGCAATAGGTTTCGACCGCACCGGCAAAGCGTTCGTTCTCGGATTTCAGACCCTTCAGCACAGGGATGGCCATGAAATTCTCGGCAAAATCGGCATATACCCCCAGCATGCGTTCGGTTTCCTCTATGGCTTCCTGTTTGGTGGCATGAGCGGTATGACCTTCCTGCCAGAGAAACTCGGCCGTACGCAAAAACATGCGGGTGCGCATTTCCCATCGCACCACGTTGGCCCACTGGTTGACAAGGATGGGCAGGTCGCGGTATGACTGTATCCAGTTGCGGTAGGTATCCCAGATGATGGTCTCCGAGGTAGGACGCACAATGAGTTCTTCCTCCAGGCGGGCTGTCTCATCAACAACTACCCCTTTCCCATCAGGATCGGCCTTCAGGCGGTAATGGGTTACCACGGCACACTCTTTGGCAAAACCTTCAACGTGGTCGGCCTCCTTACTCAAAAAAGACTTGGGGATAAATATGGGGAAATAAGCATTGCTATGACCCGTATCTTTAAACATCTTATCCAGGGCGGCCTGCATCTTCTCCCAAATGGCATACCCGTAAGGCTTGATCACCATACAGCCACGAACAGCTGAGTTTTCAGCCAGGCCGGCCTTCTGAACAATGTCATTATACCATTTGGAATAATTCTCCTCGCGGGTTGAAAAATCTTTGGCCATGAAACGCTTTGGTATAAAATTTGTAATTTTTAACGAAACAAAACAAGTTGGCAAATTTACGGAAAAATCTCCCATCGGCCACTATTTTGTTATATTTGTAATAACTTAAACAAGGAGGAAATATTATGAAAAAGCTCGCAGCAATTATCAGTGGCTTGGTCGTGATAATGGCGGGTTGCTCAACATCATATCATGCATCAGTTCCTTACGACGACATTTATTATTCCCCATCAGCGGCCCGCCAAAGGGCAGCTGAACAGGGTCATGTTGCCGAAGCCAGGGCTGTTGATGTAACCCCATATGAGGAAACAGACACGGTTTATCAGGATGAATATTATTATGATGAAGACCGTGCTGCCTCAGCGGGCAGTTACATGGATGAATACGATGTTCACACCCACAATTATTACTACGGTAACTATTACGACTATTCCTACGCATCCAGGATTCGCAGGTTCCACAATCCTTACATGGGTTTTGGCTATTACGATCCTTTCTTCACCAATATGTACTGGTACTCTTACAATCCCTTCTATTTCGGGGTGAGCATATACCAGGGATATGGTGCCCTTCCGCTTTACTACCCGGGATATTTCTGGGGCCCGAGCTGGTCGTTTGGATTTGGATATGACCCATTTTTCAGTTCATGGTATTATCCGGGCTACCATTCCTTTGGTTACAACTGGTGGTGGCGCGGATATCATGCAGGATACAATACCGGCTATTGGCATGGTCATTTCGGTACTCCCTACTACTACCAGTATATTTACAACAGCTTCGACCCCAACAACTATCATTATGGCCATCGCGGCAGCCGGGGGGGCATGGTAGCAAGTACGGGCAGAGCAGGGGAGCGCACCCGAAGTTTTGCTGAGACTTTTGAGAACAACACCCGTCGTACTTCTTCCGGAGGGAGGGAGCTGATCGCGCGGGATACTGGCAGCCGCAGCGAGCGTGAATCCGTTGGGCGAACCCAGGATACGCGCAGGGAAAATGCTTCCCGGACGGAAACTGATCGCAGAGAATCGCTTCGCGAACGCCCGGCTGAACAGCCTCAGCGCACCACCCGGCCTGAAACAGCCCCCGGGCGGGAGTCGCGTGAAGGCGTCAGGGAGCAGCCCACTCAAAGGCCTGCTAGGCCCGAAACAGGCCCCGCCCGCGAAACACCGCGTGCCCAGCCCAATGCCCCCGAGCGCAGGCAACCCCAGAATGTAACTCCACAGCGGCAGCCAGAGCGTACACCCACACAAACCCGGCCTGAAACACAAACCCGGCCTGAAACACAAACACGGCCTGCACCAACCCAGCAGCGTCGGCCTGAAGGCAGCAGCAGCCAAACCGAGCGTTTCAGCCAGCCTGTTCAGCGTTATTCCAGGCCACAGGCTGCCCCTTCGGGCAACAGCCAGGAACAACCTGAAAATACAAGGCCAAGGACCTATACCTCCCCAAGCTATCAGCAGCCCCGCTCCAACCAGGAGTATAGCAGCCCACAGCCTGGCAGAACGCCTGCTACCCAGGCCCGGCCACAGCAACAGCCCAGCGGCCAACAGGCACGCCCTGCTCCCCAGCAAGCCCGGCCACAACAGGCAAGCCCACAGCAACAAGCCCGGCCTGAAAGGCAGGGGGGCAGCCAAAGCTACACACCTCCAAGGCAGCAGCCTACAAGGACTACATCACCCAGCGTAAGCAGCCCCTCAAGGAGTACGGCTCCGGCAAGAAGCACTTCCCCTAGCGTGAGCAGTCCCTCAAGGAACACCTCAAGCCCGGCAAGTAGCTCCAGCTCTTCCAGCTCCTCCAGATCTTCCAGCTCCTCGAGCTCTTCCAGCTCTTCATCCAGTTCATCTACTGAAAGATCTTCAGGAGGTCGCAGATAAACACTTCATATTCCTCCTTATATAAGCCTCCCGGCAACCGGCCACTGTTACCAATGGTCCCTTTGACGGGAGGTTTTTCTTAGATCAATTTTCAATCTCCGGAAATACCGTTAAACTTAAAAACATATCCATGAAACGCATTGCACTCTTACTGATAACTGCATTGATGGCTACTTCTGCAGCCTTCTCCCAAAATGAAACGGACGCCTTCCGGTATTCATTTTTAACCCCCGGGGGAACTGCCCGCTTTGAATCAATGGGAGGAGCATTCGGTGCCCTGGGGGCAGACTTCTCCTCATTAAGTGTCAACCCAGCCGGCCTGGGTGTTTACCGCCGTTCGGAATTTACCATTTCTCCCTCTCTGAATTACACCCGCATCGGAACAGAATATTACGGCACCTCAAGTGAAGACATGGAGTACCGGCTTAGCCTGCAAAATGCAGGTGCTGTCATTTCCCTTTTCACCGCCCAGGGGGGAACAGAGGGTGGCTGGCGCTCATTCAACATAGGCCTGGGCATCAACCGCCACAACAACTTTAACACCCGCTGGATTGCCCAGGGCTTCAATCCGGAGAGTTCGCTGATGACAGATTTCCTGAACCAGGCCAACCGGGAAGGCTCCGTTGAGAACCTGGATGATTTCTCCACGGGACTGGCGTGGGATACCTGGCTGCTGGACATCGTGGATGGTCAGTTTTTTGTGGATATGTTGGATGGTAACGTGCTGCAACGCCAGGAAACCATCAGCAGTGGCTCCCTGCGCGAATTTGTGGCTTCCCTTGGGGCCAACTACAACGACCGGGTGTACCTGGGCTTTACAGTGGGTGTTCCCACAATACGTTATGAAGAAGAGAGCATTTATCGCGAATCTGATGTCAACAACATCGACCCGGTGTTCAACTCCCTGACCTTTACCAACCGCCACATCACCACCGGACGGGGTTACAACTTCAAGATCGGGGCCATTGTTCGCCTCACCGACATGATCCGAATAGGAGGTGCAGTACACACGCCCACCTTTTTCAGGCTGGAAGATGAATACCGGGCCAGCATGCGCTCGGACCTGGAACTTGATTATGATGAGGATTTCGCGCAGTCACCCATTGGCAGGTTCCGTTATGAGCTTACCACCCCATTGAGAGCGATGGGAAGCCTGGGAATGGTTTTTGGCAACATTGGCCTGATCAGCATGGATTATGAATATGTTGATTATACCCAGATGCGCCTGCGAAGCAGCTCATACAGTTTCTCGGATGAGAACCGGGTTATTGAGGACAATTACACAGCACAGCACATTGTTCGTCTGGGAGGGGAAATCCGTCTTGACCCGGTGGTGCTCAGGGGAGGTTACGGCTATTATACCAGCCCCTTCCGCCAGGGTGTAAATGATGCCAGCCGCTCGGTAATCTCGGCAGGCATCGGGCTTCGCGAACGAAATTATTTCCTTGATTTTGGCTATTCACTCCACCTTACCCAGGATGATTACTACCTGTACGATCCTGCCCTGACCAATCCTGTCAGAAGGGATACTTCCATGAACCGGTTCATCCTCACACTGGGGTACCGGTTTTAAGAAAACAAAAAGACAAAAAAAAAGCGGGGAAAACCCCGCTTTTTTTGTTGAAAACACTTATTTAATCTAAACCTCAACACTATTTAAAATTTCATCATCGACAAGGATCCTGCCGCAGTACTCACAAACAATGATCTTTTTGTGCAGCCTGATATCCAGCTGCCTTTGCGGGGGTATCTTGTTGAAGCAACCCCCGCAGGCGTCGCGTTCAACGGGCACAACAGCCAGCCCGTTGCGCGCGTTCTGGCGGATGCGCTGGTAAGCCGTCAACAGGCGCTCGTCAATCCCATCGGTCTGTTCATCCGACTTCTGCTGCAGCACCTCTTCATCCTTTTGGGTTTCAGCTACAATGTCTTTTAGTTCATTGCGCTTCACATCCAGGTCATTCCTTCTTTCCTCAAGTTCGGCTTCAATCTGCTGAATGATTTCGTTTTTGGTTTCCATGGCCGCAGTAAGCTCCTTGATTTTTTTCTCGCTCAGCTGCACCTCCAGCGACTGAAACTCGATTTCCTTGGAAAGCGAATCGTATTCGCGGTTGTTGCGAACATTCATTTGCTGGCCTTCGTATTTTTTGATCAGTTCCAGGCTTTCCAGTATGGAATTCTTGCGCGCGGAGATCTCCTGGACAATTTCCTTTACTTCATTTTTGTATTTCTGAGAGCGGGTATCAAGGCCTTCTATCTCATCTTCAAGATCCTGTACCTCAAGTGGCAGTTCGCCACGCACACTGCGGATGCGGTCAATCTGCGAATCAATGCGCTGAAGTGAGTAAAGGGCAATGAGTTTCTTTTTTACGGAAAGTTCAACATTTTCCTCCGTAAGGCCTTCCACACGGGTTTCGGGCAGGTTTTCAACCGGGTTGATCTTTTGGGGATTTTCCTGGGAGGAGTCTGAATTTTGTACCATAGGGCTGTATGAACTTTTAGGGTTTTTGTCTGATTAAAAATAGCGAACCGGGTTGGTGTTCACCTCTGAAATAAAGACTGCAAATTTACTAAATTTTTTGTTAACAATTTCATACAATAATTCATTGGTAAATTGTTCGGTTTCATAATGTCCTGCCTCCACTAACAACAAGCCAGGGGCTGCTTCAAAGTACTGGTGAAATTTCACTTCCCCGGTAACGAAAGCCTGGGCTCCGCTGCGGATGGCTTTGTCCAGCAGGAAGCCTCCTCCCCCTCCGCAAAGCGCCACCTTTGTAATTGGCTGCCCCGTAAAAGATGAGTGTTTCAGAAAAGGAACATTTAACACCTGTTTCACCCGCTGCAGAAAGGCAGCTTCTTCCAGGGGTTCATCAAAGGTACCTGTCATCCCTGAGCCGGCCCCCTCAAAGGTGTTCTCCAGGGGGTATATATCATAGGCTACTTCCTGGTAAGGGTGGCTGTTTTTTAGGGCGGCCACCACTTCCCTTTCAAGGTAGGCGGGAAAAATTGTTTCTATCCGGATCTCGGGTTCAAAATGCAGCTCACGGATCTTACCAACAAAAGGGGATGCCTCTTCCCCTGCCCGGAATGATCCAAGGCCTTCGGTATTATAGCTGCAGCAGTCATAATTGCCAATATGCCCGGCACCGGCGCGGAAAATGGCAGTGCGCACTTTCTGGGCATGCTCATTGGGGCAAAAGGTAACCAGCTTTCTTAATATGCCTCTGCGGGGGTCAAGGATCTTCAGCTTGCTCAAACCCAGCCGGCTGGCAAGCTTGTAGTTAACACCCTGTGCCACGTTATCCAGATTGGTATGCATTGACACAATGGCCACATCCTGCTTAATGGCCAGTTCGATGGTTTTTTCTACCTCCGTTTCCCCTGAAAGCCTGTTTAGCCCCTTGAAGATCAACGGATGATGGGTAAGCACCAGGTTGCAGCCTTTTTCAACAGCCTCTTTTACTACCTGCGGGGTTACATCCAGGCAGATCAGCAAACCCCTGAGCTGCATCTGAGGTGAACCTAGCTGCAATCCCGAATTATCATAAGGCTCCTGAAAGGAGAAAGAAGCCAGGGATTCCATCTCCAGTAAAAAATCTTTCAAAAACATAAGCAGGATTTTTTCTTTTTTTCAAAGATAAAAAAAAGCATTATGTCCATGTTCATTGATAATAAACTATTGGAAAATCAACTCGACAAAAAAACTAATAGCCTATTAATTAACGGGTTAATAATAGTTTTTATATCTTTATCACGATGAACTTGTTACAACTACTCCTGTTACCCCTTTGCTTGTTGTATGGTTTGATCACCAAAATACGCAACAAGCTGTTTGACTGGGGGGTTCTTTCCTCCCGGTCATACCCGCTTCCTGTGATCAGCCTGGGCAACCTCAGCACGGGAGGAACAGGCAAAACTCCGCATGCCGAATTACTCATCCGCATGCTGCAGCCCAGATATTCCATCGCCCTTGTGAGTCGTGGCTATAAACGCAAAACCCGGGGCCTGGAAGTAGCCACTTCAGAATCAACAGCTGCCCAAATAGGCGACGAGCCCCTGCAGATATATAAAAAATTTCCAGGCATTCTTGTTGTGGTTCACGAACAACGCGTTCAGGCCATGGATTATATTCAGCAGCACCACCCTCATATCAACCTGGTAATCCTGGATGATGCCTTCCAGCACCGATTTGTAAAACCGGGATTAAATCTGTTGCTAACCGAATATTACAAGCCCTTTTTCCAGAACCATATTCTTCCCTGCGGCACCCTGAGGGAAGCCCGCTCGGGGGCTTCACGCGCCCACAGCCTGATAGTAACCAAGACCCCGAAGGTGTTTTCGCCACTTGACCGCCGCTTTTTCCTGAAGAAGCTGAATCCATTCCCGCAGGACAAAATTTTTTTTTCTTATATCCAATATGGTAACTGGTTGCCCCTGGATGAAGCCAGCACACCTCCCCCCGAAAGCCAATACCGAACCCTGTTCCTGTTTACAGGCATAGCCAATACAGCAGCCCTGCAGGAACACCTGAAAACTTTCTGCCACGAACTCCTGACCATCGCCCATGCCGACCATCACCAGTTTTCGGAAAATGATCTGCACGAGCTTAAGATGAAGTACCGCCAAACCTATGGGGGATCAAAAGCCATCGTGATTACTGAAAAGGATGCCATGCGCCTGCAGGATGAAAATCTGCGTAAGATGATCCGTTGCCTGCCCGTGTATTATATTCCCATTGAGGTAGATTTTCATGATTCCGACCGGGAGGCTTTCCTGGAAATGGTGGAGAGGTTTCTTTCCCGCTTTCCAACAAAATGAGCTGGTGCCAAACCCCTGGCTTTTTGCTTCCAACAAGCTTCAGGAGGCAAACAGAAGGCTGAAACGCCTGCTGCTTCAAACGGCAATTTTATCCTGAGGCTGGACAGGCTGGTTGTAAATTTCGCGCCTGAAAGCCCGGGTGAGTATTGGAGTGCCTATGCGGGAGGGAGTTAACTTCAGGGCCAGCCAACTGACACGATTTAACCAACCCACAATGATATGGCGCCTTCCGCTGAGCATTTTCCGGATAGTATGCCTGGCCACTGCCTCAGGTGGCATCAGGCCGATCTTGCCAAGAATCCCCTGGCGAAGAATACGCCTTACAATGTCATCATTTGTCATCATTGGCCCCGGATGCACCACGCTCACACGGATGCCTGTTTTCTTTAATTCCTGGCAAAGCCCCGCCGAAAAATATTGCACAAACTGCTTGGATGCAGCATAAACGGTTTTATACCCCATGGGCGAAAAAGCGGCGATGCTGCTTACATTCAGTATGTGAGCCCTTGGTTGGCGGCGCAAGTTGGGAAGCAGCTGATGGGTTATCAAAACCGTGGTGCGGATATTGAGCTGCAGCAGGTTGTCGAAATAATCAACGCAGGAACTGGTGAACTCGCGGGTTCCGCCCGCACCCACATTGTTGATCAGCAAAGTAAGGTGGAAATGCCTGTTAACCCAGTTGGTCATTTCCAGGATGTTTTCCTTCTGGGTAAGGTCGGTTTCGTAATAGTCGGATCTAATACCCATAGTTTTGAATTCCAGGCAAAGCTCCGGCAACCCCTCACCGGGTAGGGAAACCAGGATCAGATCATAATTACGGCGGGCAAGCTCCATGGCAAGAGCTTTTCCGAACCCCCTGCTGGCACCGGTTATTAACGCGCATCCTCCCATAGGCGGAGTATATTTTTATATTGAATTTAATAAGATCAATATTAACTATTTTTTTATGAATATAAAACAAAAGATGCAGGAAATTATGAGTAGCAATATAAATATCCCCGGATCAGGACCGTATTAAATTCGCACCAAATTCGGAGTAAATTCGGACTAAATTCGGAGTAAATTCGCGATTTTGCGAATTTAGTCCGAATTTAATGCGAATTTGCTGCGAATTTGGTGCGAGTTTAATACCAGGGTAACAAGGGTTTATCCCCATTTCGGATGAGGCATGAGCTGTGCTCGGTGTTTTCTTCCGGAAATGCTGCCGTGGAAAAAAGCCCCGAAAAAAAATGTCACCCTTTTTTGGGGGTGACATGTTCTAATGCGGATTCAGAAGGATCTAGAACGGGAGGTCGTCTTCAGGGCCTTGTGGAATGCTGGCAGTGGTAATGTCTTTTTCCTTATAAGCTGCCTGGTTGTTATCGCCTTTGCCGCTATCAACGAATGTCAGGTTCTCGCCAATAATATCGGTTGCATACCTTTTATGACCTTCCTTATCCTCCCATGAACGGGTTTTAATCCGTCCTTCAATATAGACCTTACGGCCCTTGGCCAGATACTTTTCAGCCAATTCAGCCTGGTTGCCGAAAAATACAACATTATGCCATTCTGTTTCATCTACCCGCTGCCCATCCTGCCCTTTATAAGACCGACTGGTAGCCAGGGAGAAACTGGCCATTTTGTTCCCACTCTCCAATACCCGCATCTCCGGGTCCTTGCCCAGATGCCCCAATAAGATTACTTTGTTTACTCCTGCCATGGTTTATGTTTTTAAGGTGTTTAAAAATCGTTCAACAAAAATATAATATTTTAATATGAATTGCAACAATGTACAAATAAAATATTTTTTTATTTATGCCCTATCCTTCTTCAGCTCAGGGAGTTTAGCCTGTTGCATGAACTTCTGCAGCAGCCGGGATTTGGGAAGTTGTTCAAATTCATATAAGTTAACCCATCGTTGATTATTCCTTTCCGGGAAGAACTCAGTTGAGAGAAACTCTGCAGTGTAAAACCAGGCGAAGATTGTCTGATGGGTGAGTTTATGGGTAAATTTCATTGGTTGCCCATTGAACCTAAGCCGGGAGGGCTGGTTCATCCAGGTTTTCCAAACGGGGTGGTTTTCAGGTTCATGAAGCTCACCGGCTTTCATAGCTTCTATAAGGGGCAGTTCAAAAAGGTTTTTCCAGATATCATTCTCCAGTCGTTTTTGTACCGGGAATGAAGATCTGGCCGGATCAAAGAACAGGAAATAATGGAAATACCTTTCCCTGGGTTTGTATTTAGGGGTTTTTACCGGGTAATCTTTCACCTGGTTTCGCGAGAAAGCCGTGCAATGGGCCAGCAGCGGGCAGCTTGTACATTGGGGCCTGGCCGGAGTACAAATGGTAGCACCCAGCTCCATCATTGCCTGGTTGAAATCGCCCGGGCGGTTGGGGTCAAGAGCCTGATGGGCAAGATCTCTGAAAATTCTCTTATCAGCTGCCGTGACAAAGCCGTTTTCCAGGGCGAAGTACCTTGCCAGCACCCGCACCACGTTTCCATCGATAGCCGCCACAGGCTCGTTAAAACAAATAGATGCAACAGCAGCCGCTGTGTAGGGCCCCACCCCTTTCAGGGCAAGCCATTGCCGGTAATTATCGGGCAGCTCTCCCCTGTTGTGGTCAACCAGGTAACGGGCAGCCTGCTGCAGGTTGCGGGCCCTGGTATAATAGCCAAGCCCCTGCCAAACCCGAAGCAACTTTTCAGGACAGGCAGCAGCCAGGGATTCAACATCGGGAAAAGCCTGCAGGAAGCTATGATAGTAGCCGATAGCCTGCTGCACACGGGTTTGCTGCAAAATGACCTCAGAGACCCAAATCTTATAGGGCTCTTTGGTTTCACGCCAGGGAAGAGCCCGCTGGTGCTGATGGTACCACGAAAGGAGCTGATGGGAAAATTGCATGAAAACCCTTGCGTAGAATTTTTAACTACCTGATTAATTGATGTAAAAATAAAGAATTTGTTTTCAATTAATAATAAAAAAGTTATCTTTGCAGCCCCGATACGCAACAAAAAAACTGTGTAAAATTCTTATAACCAAAATGTAATAATCATGACTAAAGCTGAAATCGTTACGGAAATTGCCAATAAGACAGGCATTGAGAAGGTCGCAGTACAGGCAACTGTTGAAGCCTTTATGAATACCGTTAAGAACTCCTTGCAAAAAGGAGAGAATGTATACTTAAGAGGCTTCGGAAGCTTCATTATCAAAGGCAGAGCCGAAAAGACCGGACGCAACATTTCCAAGAACACAACCATTATTATCCCCGCTCATTGCATTCCTGCATTCAAACCTGCCAAGGAATTCGTGAACGAGGTAAAAGAGTCGGTTAAAGCTTCTTAGTCTAGTGGTTCTTACAGAATCCTTTACAGTAATTATAAACTTTTAAGCGAACCATATCATGCCAAGTGGAAAAAAAAGAAAAAGACATAAAATGGCAACCCATAAGCGCAAAAAACGCCTGCGCAAAAACAGGCATAAAAAGAAATAGGCGCTGAACGGGGCAATTGCATTTTTTTCTTTTCCAACTTAAAAAATTACATAATGCCCTATGGTGTTATGTAATTTTATTTAAACCCGCCGGGTAACCGGCATTATGCACCCTTCCGGATCGTTGCCAAAGAAAGGGGCAACGACAGAACCTAAATGTAATTCACACGTGAACAAAGAGTTAATTATTGATTCCAGCGCATCGGAAGTGGTGATGGCGCTTACGGAAGATAAGCTTCTTGTGGAGCTTCACCGCGAGCGCAAAAACACCAGCTTTTCGGTGGGCGACATCTACCTTGGGAAGGTCAAAAAGATCATCTCGGGGTTGAATGCCGCCTTTGTTGATGTGGGTTACGAAAAAGATGCCTTTTTACATTACCTTGACCTGGGAAGCCAGGTAAACTCATTAAACAAGTACACCAAGTTAGCCATTGCAGGCAAAACCCGGGTGTTGCCCATGGAGAAGTTCAATCTGGAAAAAGAGATTGAAAAAACCGGCAAGATCACCTCGGTTCTGACCAATAACCAGCCTGTACTTGTTCAGATAGCCAAAGAACCAATCTCGACCAAAGGCCCCAGAATAACCAGCGAAATATCCCTTGCGGGAAGATACCTGGTGCTGGTTCCTTTTTCCGACCGGATTTCCGTGTCACAAAAAATCAGCAGCCCCGAAGAAAAAAGCAGGCTCAAACGCCTGGTGCAAAGCATCAAGCCCAAAAACTTCGGGGTGATCATCCGTACCATTGCCGAGGGAAAAATGGTAGCCGACCTTGACGCTGACTTGAACAATCTGATATCCAAGTGGTACAGCATTGCAGAGAAGCTCTCGGAAGCCAAGCCTCCCCGCATCATCCTGGGTGAGCTCAACCGCTCATCGGCCATGCTGCGCGACCTGCTCAACGAGTCGTTCAACAACATTCACGTGAACGACCCGGCAGTGTATGAAGAACTTCGCGAATACGTCAAGACCATTGCCCCTGAAAAACTCGACATCCTGAAATTGTACAAGGGCAAACTGCCCATCTTTGAACATTTTGGAATCGAAAAGCAGATCAAGGGCTTGTTTGGAAAGATCGTTTCCATCAAAAGCGGCACCTACCTGGTCATTGAGCATACAGAAGCCCTGCATGTGATTGATGTGAACAGCGGGCACAGGATGAACAGCGAGAACAGCCAGGAAGAAAATGCCCTGGAGGTAAACCTGGAAGCAGCAGCTGAGATCGCCCGGCAGTTGCGCCTGCGCGATATGGGCGGAATAATCGTCATTGATTTCATTGATATGGTACAGCCCGCCAACCGGCGCAAGCTCTACGAGAAGATGAAAGAAGAGATGAAAAAAGACCGGGCCAAACACAATATTCTTCCTCCCAGCAAATTTGGCCTGGTTCAAATTACCCGGCAACGGGTCCGTTCGGAAACCAATGTTGAGATTCTTGAAAAATGCCCCGCTTGCAATGGCACGGGCAAAATAAAACCAAGCATCATTCACATTGATGACATTGAAAACAACCTGAAATATCTGATTCAGGATCAAAATGAAGTCAAGCTTACCCTCAGGGTGCATCCCTTTATTTATGCATACCTGACCAAAGGCCTGACCTCACAACAAATCAAATGGTTCTTTAAGTACAAAAAGTGGGTAAACATACGGCCATCCAATTCGTACCACCTTCTCGAATACCGGTTTTTCAATAAACTGGACGATGAGATCAAGTTGTAAAGCCTGATCTGTAACACAGTGCATATCTCTTTTGGCCCAAAAGCCTTTTCGGGGATATGCACTGTTTTTTTTTGCCCTAAGGATTATTAACTTTGTACAAGAAATAAGCCCCCGATGGAAAAAGAACCCGGCCTTTCTTTAAGCCATGAACAACTGCTTCAGAAAGCCGGCCATTTTTGTGCCTGGAGAGAGCGCTGCACCCGCGAGGTGCAGCAAAAGCTACAATCCCTGGGGGCCAGCCCGGCCCAGAGCCAGAAGGTGATCGCCCAGCTGATGGATGAAGGATTCATTGACGAGCGCCGCTTTGCCCTGGGCTTTGCCCGCGGAAAGCTCCACAACAACCAATGGGGACGGGTGCGTATTGCCATGGAGCTGAGAATACGCGGAATTCCCGAACCCCTGCTTAATGAAAGCCTTGACCAGCTTAACCAGCAGGAGTATGAGCAAGTGCTGAAAAAAGAGGCTGCTAAAAAAGCAGCATCCCTTAAGGGGGAACATGAGGCGAAGGCCAGGGAAAAAATTGCTGCTTTTTGCATCGGCAAGGGTTTTGAGCCCCATCTGGTCTGGAAATTGCTTGATGATAAATAAGGATAAGTTTTTTAAACATTATGATCTATTCCGAAAACATTAAGGAACTCGATAAGCGGCTTGTAGCCCTGAGGAGGTTTCTTTGACCTGGAAAGCAAGTATAACTTTCTGGAAGAATCCCGACTGAAAACCCAGGACCCTGATTTTTGGTCCGATCCGAAAAAAGCTGAAACTGTCCTTAAAGAGATCGCCGAGGTAAAAAGGTGGACAGATGCTTTTGAGGCAGCCCGTCAAGACTTTGAAGACCTGAAAGTGCTGTTTGAGTTTTATGAAGCTGAAGAGGCCAGCGAACAGGAGGTGATGGATCAGTACGATCGGGCCGTAAAGAAACTGGGGGATCTGGAGTTTCGCAAGATGCTCAGCAAGGAGGAAGACCGGCTGAATGCCATTGTGAACATCAACTCGGGAGCTGGAGGCACCGAGAGCCAGGACTGGGCCGAGATGCTGATGCGCATGTACCTTCGCTGGGGGGAACGTCACAACTACAAAACCAAAGTGCTGGAGCTGCAGGAAGGCGACGGGGCCGGCATAAAAAGTGCATCCATCGAATTTGAAGGCGATAATGCCTTTGGATTCCTGAAAGGCGAAAGCGGGGTGCATCGCCTTGTCAGGCTTTCACCTTTTGATGCTGCCAATAAAAGACATACCTCCTTTGCATCGGTATATGCCTATCCGGTGATTGATGAAACCATTCATATTGAGATCAACCCGGCAGATATTTCATGGGATACATTCCGCTCGAGTGGTCCGGGAGGGCAAAATGTGAATAAGGTGGAAACCGCCGTCAGGCTGCGCCATGCCCCCTCTGGGCTGATCATCGAATGCCAGGAAACCCGATCCCAGGGCCAGAACCGGGAAAAAGCCCTGACAATGCTCAAATCCCAGCTCTATGAAATTGAACTGCGCAAGAAAAAAGAAAAACTCGATGCCATGGAAAGCTCCAAGAAAAAAATCGAGTGGGGCTCTCAAATCCGCAGCTACGTCTTCCATCCATACAAAATGGTAAAAGACTTGCGCACGGGCACCGAAACCTCTAATACCCAGTCGGTAATGGACGGGCAGATCGACGATTTCATCAAAGCTTACCTGATTGAATTTGGTGAACAATAGGATTGGTTCTTTTGTTGGAAATTTTGAACATGGATTTAAATATTTCAGCCCATATTCATTTTTCCCTCAACAAATTAACCATATCCTGTTAATAACTTTCCAGCTACCTGTTTTTATATACGATAGATTTTCTTTTATCTTCGCTCATATATCACCACGGCCACAGCCTAAGCTTTTTAAAATTAAAGATAACCAGGGGTTTTTTTCATACAAGAAAAAGACAACAAAAGCACACATTGCATGAAAACCACGCCAGAAGTACAAGACAAAATGAAAAGACAGCAGGAAGGAAGCGATAACTTGTACAAGCAGGTATTGGGGGGCCGTACCCGCCCCCAGCCCATGATGGATAATCCGGAAGGGGCTATTTCGCCGGCTGATGAACCTCATCAGGAAATAAAATACACTTTCGATCAGGTTCTGAGTGCTTCTACTGAATATTTCCGTGGTGACAGCCTGGCTGCAGGAGTATGGGCCAACAAATATGCCCTGAAGGATTCGGATGGCAACCTGTTTGAACGTACCCCCGACGACATGCACCGGCGCATTGCACGCGAAATAGCCCGTGTTGAAAAACGTTACCCCAACCCACTTAGCGAGGAGATGATCTTCGGTTTGCTGCAAAACTTCAAATATATCGTTCCCCAGGGCAGCCCGATGGCAGGCATTGGCAACCCCTTCCAGATAGGCTCCTTATCAAACTGCTTTGTCATAGGCAACACCGGAAATGCTGACTCCTACGGGGGGATCATGAAGGTTGATGAGGAACAGGTACAGCTGATGAAAAGAAGAGGCGGGGTAGGTCACGATCTTTCTCATATCCGCCCAAAAGGAAGCCCGGTGAAAAATAGTGCCCTTACCTCAACAGGTTTGGTACCCTTCATGGAACGCTATTCCAATTCAACCCGGGAAGTGGCCCAGGATGGCCGTAGGGGGGCTCTGATGCTGTCGGTATCAATAAAGCACCCCGACGCCGAAGGCTTTATTGATGCCAAAATGGAACAGGGTAAGGTTACCGGTGCCAATGTTTCGGTGAAGATCACCGACGACTTCATGCAGGCGGTGATCCGGGGAGAAGAATTTGTGCAGCAATATCCCATCAACAGCGATTCCCCTATTTACAGCAAGAAGATTGATGCAAGGGAGCTGTGGAAGAAGATAGTACACAACGCCTGGCGTTCGGCCGAACCCGGAATCCTTTTCTGGGATACTATTATTCGCGAATCTGTTCCTGATTGCTATGCCGATCTGAGCTTCAAAACCGTTTCAACCAACCCTTGCGGGGAAATACCCCTTTGCCCTTACGACAGCTGCCGGTTGCTGGCAATCAACCTTTACGGGTATGTTAAGAACCCCTTTACACCCCGGGCAAGCTTTGATATGGAGTTGTTCAAAGAGCATGTAGGTTACGCCCAGCGCATCATGGACGATATCATCGACCTGGAGCTGGAAAAGATCGATAAGATCCTGCAGAAGATTCAGAATGACCCTGAAGACGAAGAAGTAAAACATGTTGAGATCAGCCTCTGGAAAAAGATCCAGGACAAATGTATTGAGGGCAGGCGCACCGGCATCGGGATTACCGCCGAAGGCGATATGCTGGCAGCCATGGGATTGCGCTATGGTACAGAGGAAGCTTCGGATTTTTCGGTGAACATCCACAAAAACCTGGCACTTGCCGCCTACCGCTCCAGTGCCCTTTTGGCTGGAGAAAGGGGAAGCTTCCCGATGTATGATGCCCAACGTGAAAAAAACAACCCATTTATCCAGAGATTGCGGCAAGCCGACCCCGAGCTTTATGAACTGATGACCCGCAACGGGCGCCGCAATATTGCCCTGCTGACAATTGCCCCCACAGGCAGTGTTTCACTGCTGACCCAAACAACTTCGGGCATAGAGCCTGTTTTTATGGTAAACTACAAGCGCCGGCGCAAGGTCAACCCAAATGATAAAAATGTGCGGGTGGATTTTATTGACGATGTGGGCGATCACTGGGAAGAATACAACGTCTTCCATCACAAATTCCTGGATTGGCTGGAGATCAACTCCTACGATGTGGAGGAGGTGAAGCACATGAAAGATGAGGAACTTGCCGGTATCATCGAAAAATCGCCCTACCATAAAGCCACTGCCAACGATGTGGATTGGGTTGCCAAGGTACACATGCAGGGTGCCGTCCAGAAATGGGTTGACCATTCCATCAGTGTAACGGTAAATGTTCCCCATGATGTTACGGAAGACCTTGTTGGGCAGATCTACCGTACAGGATGGGAGAGCGGCTGCAAGGGCATCACTGTCTACCGCGACGGCTCAAGAGCCGGCGTTCTGGTGAAAGATACCAAAAAGGAAGGTGCCCCAGAGTTCAAGGAAACCACTGCCCCCAAGCGCCCCAAGATCCTGGAATGCGATGTGATCCGCTTCAACAACGATTCTGAAAAATGGCTGGCCGTGGTGGGAAAGCTCAACGAACGACCTTATGAAATTTTTACCGGGAAGGCAGAGGGTTTTTATCTTCCCGCTTATGTCGAGAAAGGATGGGTCATTAAAAACCGCTCCGAAAAAGGGGAGAAACGCTACGATTTCCAGTTTCTTGACCAGGATGGATACAAAGTGACCATCGAGGGATTATCGCGCTCATTTCATAAGGAATTCTGGAATTATGCCAAACTCATATCGGGGATACTCCGCCATGGTATGCCCATACCCTCAGTTGTTGATCTGGTAACAAACCTTGACCTAAGCAGCGACCGGTTGCACACATGGAAAAATGGCCTGGTACGTGCCCTGAAAAGATATATTCCCGATGGTACCAAAGCCGAAGGCGTTGTATGCCCCAAGTGTAAAGCCTCTTCGGTGGTGTATCAGGAAGGCTGCCTTACCTGCACCACCTGCGGGGAGAGTAAATGCAGCTGATAATGAAGATTCCCGAATGCTGTTACCTGCATAAGGCCATTGTGCATTTTGAGGAAGGCATCCGGGCCTACATCCACAACAGGATCGATGATCCTGTAGAAGCCGCTGACATTGCACAGGAGGTTTTCCTGAAGATCGCGGAAGCACATGCGCGGGATGCGCGGGTGGAGAATGTGAAAAGCTGGATCTACAGCCTTACCAACAACACCATCGCCGACCATTACCGCAAAAAATACCGCAGCGGCCAAACCGGGGAACATCCCTCAGCACATTCTTTTCTTCCAGAAATCACAGAAGAGGAATGTGGCTGCGAATATGTGCTGCCATTGATCGATTTACTGGAAGAAAAATACCGCCTCCCCCTGCTGCTGCATGATATTGACCAGCTACCCCAGAAAGAGGTGGCAGTCCGCCTGCAACTTTCACTTCCGGCTGTAAAGTCCAGAATACTAAGGGCGCGCCAGCAACTGCGTGAGCTGTTCCTGGAATGCACCCACGTTCATTATGACAACCTGGGCAATGTGCTCTCGGTTGAAATCCGCGAAAGCTGCACCCCTTTGAAAAAGCTCATCAAAAAACCATAAATTTTTCTTTTTTCCTGCATCTTTTCTCAGGCGATTGCGACTATTAGGCTGAATTAAAAAATTTACTAACCTAATGATCACAATGATGAATATCCTGAGCGAACCTCTTTTTTTCTTTCTAAGTACCTCTGCAAGGCTCATTTTTCTTTTCATGACCATTACCACGGTGGTGGAGGTTATCCTGATGTATCTTTCCCCTGAAAGGATCCGCAGGATGCTTTCAACAGGTGCAGGTTTCAGCCTGGGAGGAAATCTTACAGGGGCCCTGCTGGGAGCGCTGACTCCCTTTTGTGCCTGTTCCACCATTCCTTTGTTCACGGGGATGCTGCGGGCACAGGCACCCATTGGGGCAGCATTGTCCTTCCTGATAGCATCTCCCATGCTCAACCCCTTGATCATCGGGATGCTGCTGGCTTTTTTGGGCTGGAAAGCAGCCATGGTATACTTTATAACGGGAATTTTAAATGCCGTCCTGTTTGGGTATTTCCTTCAAAGGGCAGGGGCAGAAAAATACCTCAAAAGCACCTTTGCCTCCACGGGCTGCTGCGGAGGGCAAAAAGTACCAGCCGGAATTGCCCCAAAGCTTGGAAAGGCTTTTACCCTGGCCTGGACAAAGAGCCTTAGGCCTGTTCTGGTCTATTTGCTGGCTGGTACAGCCATTGGTGCAGCCATCTATGGCTACCTGCCTTCTGAGCTGGTCCTTCAGCTTGCAGGGCCGGAAAATCCCCTGGCGGTGCCTGTGGCTGCCGTGATCGGAGTGCCTTTATACATCCGGGCTGAAGCGGCCATCGCTATCGGGGCTGCTTTAATGGGAAAGGGCATGAGCGTGGGAGCAGTGGTAGCCCTGGTGGTTGGGGGAGCAGGTATGGCAATCCCCGAGATGAGCCTGCTGGCAGGTATCTTCCGGAAAAAACTGATCGCGATGATCATCCTGACAATCTTTTTCACTGCCGTAACCGGAGGGCTGGCCTTCAACCTACTTTTTTAAGAAATTTATCCACCAACAGTAACTTTCTGGCTGCCGGAAACGTTTTATGATTTTCAAAAACTATCCAAAAATTAAACCATGAAAACAACTGTTAACTTATTCCTTTCAGCAGCAGCCATGATCTTGCTGATGCTGATCATTCCTGCAAATGCTGCAATGGCCCAAACGATTACAGGCAGCAAAAAAGTTACTACAGAAACCCGTCAATTGCCATATTTTGATGCAGTAAATGTCGGAGGTTCCATTAAGCTGTTTATCACACAGGGTGATGATTTTCATGTGGAAGTAAGGGCCGACGACAACCTTATTGACCACATCCTGACCACTGTAACCAATGGAACCCTGGAAATACGTACCATTCCCCGCCTATCCCTGCGGGGTTACAGTGAAATGACCGTAATGGTCACTGCCCCTAACTTCACTTCAATACAATCAGGTGGTTCCTCTGATGTTACCGGCAGGGGAAGCATCAGGGGCAGATCCCTGGTTTTGAATGCCAGTGGTTCGAGCGACATCAGGATGGAAGTGGATGTAGCCTACCTTGAAGTTAGCTGCAGCGGATCATCAGATGCTATCCTCAAAGGGCAGGCTCAGCATGTAAAAGCCAGGTTCAGCGGGTCAAGCGATTTGAAGGCCAGGGATCTTAATTGCAAGTTCCTTGATCTGCGTCTTTCGGGATCATCCGATGCTTATATTTCTGTAGAAAAAGAAGTGGTTGGCTCCCTCATGGGCAGCAGTGATCTTAGGATCTATGGGCAGCCCTCTGTTAAAGTAAGAACCAGTGGATCCTCTTCTGTTAAAGCAGGTTTATAGTTGTCCGGAAAGAAATCTTCCGCCCCTGGTTCAGCAAGAACTGCGGGCGGTTTTTTATGCCAGGTATAGGAAGATTGCTATGAAATGACAGGCAGCACCCCCCATAACAAACAGATGCCATACTACATGGTTAAAGGGGTTCTTTTTCCTTAAATAAAAAAAGACGCCTGCGCTGTACAACAGCCCCCCTGCGATCACCCAGAATAACCCTCCAGCCGGAAGGCTGCGCACCAGGGGCCCTGATGCTACAACAATGATCCAGCTCATGGCCAGATATATGAAAGTGGAAACTTTCCGGTACCTGTCGCGATAGAAACCCAACTGGAAAATTACCCCGGCCAGTGCCAGAAACCAGATGATCCCAAAGATCCACCATCCCCAGGCCCCTTTCAGGGCAACCAAAGTAAAGGGAGTATAGGTTCCGGCAATCAGAAGGTAAATGGCAGCATGATCAAGTTTCTGCAACAGTGGCTTGATACCCGGGTGCTGAACGCCATGATAAAGCGCCGAGGCTGCAAACAACAGGATCAGGCTGATGCCATATACCATGAAACTGATGGTCTTCAGCCTGTCGGGCTCAGCCTGCAGGGAAAGATACAAAAGGCTGGCCATAGCGGCAAGGGCAAGCAAAGTGCCCGCTCCATGCGTCAGGCTGTTTAGCATTTCAGCCTTCCTGACCCTGCGTTTTTGTTTTGCCTCCATACCCCTGCTGGTATAGAAAGTTTATTTCTTTAAAGATAGGGCAAATTTTTTGAAAGGGAGCATCCTCACGAAAAAACAAACCCCATATCCGGGTAAGTTCCGGCTATGGGGTTTGCTTCAGGCAAATTACCTTAGCTTATGAAACATATATTCCTTCGCCAACGCCCACCGGCAGCTGGAATCCGTACCAGACAAACAGCAGCACTACCCACATTACAAAAAGAATGATGGCGTAAGGAATCAGCAGCGACACGATGGTTCCAATACCAATGTTCTTGTTGTATTTATGTATCCAGCCCAGCAGCAGGGGAAAGTATACGTACAGGGGAGTTACACAGTTTGTGATTGAATCTCCCACGCGGTACATCAGCTGCACGAAGGCCGGGCTATAATTGAGCTGGTAGAGCATGGGGATGAATATTGGGGCAAAGATTGCCCACTTGGCCGATCCGCTACCCAAAAATATGTTCAGCAGGGCTACGATGATCATGAACAGGGTAAACATCACAGGCCCAGTTAGCCCGGATGCTTGCAGGAATTCAGCGCCATTGATGGCCAGGATGGTATCGAGCCGGGACCAGTTGAACAGGTTGATAAATTGCGCCACCACAAGCATCAGCACGATGTACCCGGAGAGCTCTTTCATACCGTGTTGCATCTGGTTCAGGATGTCGTTAGGCTTTTTGATGGCCCCGGTAGCCTTACCATAGAAGTAGCCGGGGATGGCAAACAGGAAGAACAAAATGGGGATCAGCCCGTTCAGGAAGGGAGATGGAACAATACCACCGGTGACCTGGTTTCGCAAAGGTGCATTGGCAGGTGCCACCAGCAGAAGGATAATTGCCACGTACACTGCAAGGGCAATCCCTGCGTGCTTTAAGCCTTTACGTTCCTGGGCTGAAAGCTCCACCTGCCCCACTCCCTGGTCAACATCCATCTGGTAATCAAAAGCCTGGGTGCGGGGAATGGTATATCGGCGGGCAATAAAAGCCCCGCCAAAACCCAGCATGATCGTGGATGCAATCATAAAGTACCAGTTGGCAGTTGCGCTCACCACCAATCCGTCAACCATCTGGGAGGTGATCTCTGTACTGATACCGGCTAAAAGCACATCGGTACCGGCAATAAAAAAGTTGGCCGTGAAACCCGCTGTTGCCCCCGCATATCCGGCAATAAGGCCTGCAATGGGGTTCAGGCCCATCTGCGAGAAGATCAGGGCAGCAATGGGTGGCACAATCACCACTCCCGCATCAGAGCCAATGTTTCCGCAGGCCCCGATGATAAAGATCACGGGGAGAATGGCTTTTTTTGGTACAGAAAAAGCAATGGTACGCAAAGCCACTGTCAGCAGTCCGCTGCGCTCGGCAATGGATACCCCCATCAGCATTACAAGTACCAGGCCAAAGGGGGCAAAGGTAGCAAAGTTGCTCACCATGCGCTCCACAAAAAGCCGCAGCCCATCACCCGACATCAGGTTCTGAGCCTCAACCAGTTCGCCCGTGCGCGGGTTGATGGCACTTACCCCGAAAAAAGAGGTAATGGCACTCAGTACCACGATAATAATACAAATCCATACAAAAATCCAGAAAGGATGGGGTAGCTTGTTGCCCATCTCTTCTATCCAGCGCAAAATGCCCCCGGAACCATTATTTGGTTTTTTGCTCTTATCATTCATGTTGATTGGCAGTTATTAATTGGTGGGTATTAAGGAAAAGTTAAAGTTCTTTATGATTCAGGATTTAAGGGTGGACAAAAATAAGAAGTTTTGCCAATTCATGGCCAAAAAAAACCCGGGCCATATGGTCCGGGTTTTTTCTGATACAGAAAGGATTAATCCTCGTCTTTTTCTTCTTCTTCGTATGCTTTGAGCAAGGCTTCCTGAACATCCATGGGTACCTGCTGATAGTCAGCAAACTTCATCCCGAAGGTAGCCCTGCCGCTTGTCAGCGAGCTAAGGGAAGTAGAATAGCGGTTCATTTCGGCCAGGGGAACCTTGGCACGGATTTTCTGGTAGTTGCCTTCGCTGTCCATGCCCATGATCAGGGCGCGCCGGCCCTGAAGGTCGGTCATCACATCACCCATTTTATCCTCCGGAACAACTACTTCCACATCATAAATGGGTTCCAGGATCTTTGGGGCAGCATTTTTAAAGGCCTCGCGGAAGGCATTACGGCCAGCTAGCTTGAAGGAGATCTCGTTTGAATCAACAGGGTGCATTTTCCCGTCGTAAATGTTCACCACGATATCGCGGGCATAAGAGCCGGTAAGGGGGCCCTGTTCTATTTTTTCCATGATCCCTTTCAGGATGGCAGGCAGAAAACGTGCATCGATGGCTCCCCCAACGATACAGTTGTTGAAGATCAGTTTTCCACCCCATGGCAATTCATGTTCATCCTTGCCACGGATGGGGAATTCGGTTTGATCGGCCTTACCTTCATAATGGGGTTCAATCATCATGTGAACCTCGCCAAACTGACCCGCACCACCCGATTGCTTCTTGTGGCGATACATCGACTTGGCAGGTTTGGTGATGGTTTCGCGGTAGGGGATCCTGGGTGAATAATACTCGATGCCCACCTTGTTGATATTCTCGATAACCCATTTGGCAACGTTCAGGTGCATCTCGCCCTGACCCGATACAATCACCTGCCGCAGTTCCTTGGAATGCTCGTACAGCAGGGTGGGATCGATGTTGTTCATCTCCTTCAAAATACCGGCAAGTTTCTCATCATCCGAGGAGTTTTTGGCCTTCACAGCCATGCGGAACTTGGGCTCGGGGAAAACAATGGGAGCAACCTTGTCTTCCTGGTTTTTGGAAGAAGTAAGGGTATTGTTGGTATTGGTGTCCTTCAGCTTAATGGTGGCAGCAATATCGCCGGGCATCACCTTCTCGATCTTCTGGCGGTTTTTGCCCGCAACGGCAAACAGCTGCGAGAGCCGTTCCTTGCTGCCGGTATTGGCATTCACAAGGTCGATAGCTTCTGTCAGGGTGCCGTTATAAACCTTGAAAAAGGATATTTCACCCAAATGGGGCTCAACGGCAGTTTTGAAAACAAGCGCTACCTGTGGTTTGGCAGCATCAAAAGGCAATTCCTTGCCATCTGCTGTTTTTTCGATAGCCACCTCATCGGGTGCAGGCAGGTTCTCACACACAAACTCCATGAAACGACCAACCCCCTGGTTGTTTTTGCCCGAAATGCACAATAATGGGAACATGCTGCGGGTTATGATTCCCTGCCTGATACCACGAGTGAGTTCTTCCTCGCTGAGGGTACCATTTTCAAAGAAAGCTTCCATAAGCGATTCCTCACTTTCAGCAGCAGCTTCAATGATGGCATTGCGCATTTCTTCAGCCTTGTCGGCTTCATCAGCTGGAATATCAGAAACCGTGGGGTTACCACCTCCCACCGGGAACTTGTACATTTTCATTTTCAGGAGGTCAATCACACTGTCGAAACCATGACCGGTTGCAACAGGATACTGAATGGGGATCACCTTGTCGCCAAACTGGGTCTTAAGCTGACGAAGGGTTTCCTCAAAATTGGCCTTCTCATGCTCAAGCTGGTTAACCAGGAACACAACAGGCTTCTGCAGATGGGAGATCTGTCTCCACACAATCTCGGTACCCACTTCTACCCCATTGGTTGAGTTGACAACCACAGCAGCTGTATCGGCTACTTTCAATGCAGCAACAACCTCTCCGATAAAATCGTCGAACCCGGGGGCATCAATGATATTGATTTTTTTTCCGGAATGTTCAGCATACAAAACAGTAGAGAACACGGAAGCCTGACGCTCAAGCTCTATTTCACGGTAGTCGGATACCGAGTTTTTATCATCTACTGATCCCCTTCTGTTGATCACCCCCCCCTCAAAGAGCATGGCTTCAGCCAGGGTGGTCTTCCCTGATTTGGCACTACCGGTCAGGGCAATGTTTCTGATCTCCTTTGTCTGATATATTTTCATGAGTAAAAGATTGATTTTTTGGTTACAATTTTTTCAGGCTGTTTCCGGGCTTGCCGGATTGTTCATCTTCAACAGGTATTGATTGGTTATCTTCCTAAAACAAATAAAAAAAGCCAGCGGCACTGCCGCTCATCCGAAGGCGCAGCTACCTGCAGGGGTTGTTGCTCAAAAGGGCAATCAAGGCAAAAAAAGTTGCTAAAGTTAAGAAAAAAACAACGACTTGCCCCCATTATGCAGATAAAAATATTCAGCCGAAAGTTGCTGGTGCTCTCTGATTCAAGAAGGCCTACAGGCCAACAGCTGCTGGTGTTAAAACCTGCTGCAGGAAGGCCCCTGGCATCCCCCGCTGCCGCACTCACCGGAAAAATCAACCCTGGATTTGCCTTGTTTGGGTACCCGTTTTTCGGAACATTCCTGCCTGCATTGGGGGCAGAAAGCGATATATTTCCAGCAGGGCCCGTAAATATAATCGCGGTATTCCCTTTTCAGACCCTGATCATCTTCAAAGCTTATTTTACAATCTTCGCAAAAGAAAGTGCTCATATCACATTGAATAAAAGGTTTTACCTCCTGGGTGAGGTGGCTATATATTCAGACGGTAAAAGCCACCAGCTTCACGAATTCCAGCAGCCGGGCGTTGATCTCCTCCTGGTTCACCTCTTCCAGCCTTTGGGTACCGAACTTCTCAACCGTGAAGCTGGCAAGGGCCGACCCATAGATCAGGGCGTTTTTCATGGTATTGAACGAACAATCATCTTCCCGGGCAATATAACCCATAAAGCCCCCGGCAAATGTGTCGCCGGCGCCCGTGGGATCAAACACCTCTTCCAGGGGCATGGCAGGGGCAAAGAATATTTGTTTTTCATGAAAAAGCAGGGCCCCGTGCTCTCCCTTTTTAACGATCAGGAACTTCGGACCCATGTTCAGTATTTTGCGGGCGGCTTTTACTAGCGAATATTCACCCGACAGCTGCCGGGCTTCCTCATCGTTGATAGCCAGAACATCCACCATGGTAATCACCTGCATCAGGTCGTCCCAGGCTGTATTCATCCAGAAGTTCATGGTATCCATGCAAATGAGTTTGGGCCGGGGATTCATCTGCCGGATCACCTGAATTTGTATGGCAGGGGTCAGATTGCCCAGCATCAGGTACTTGCTGCTGCGGTATGCTTCCGGCAAAACAGGATCGAATTTGGCCAGAACATTCAGATCGGTAACCAGCGTATCGCGGGTGTTCATATCCATATGATAACGGCCCGACCAGAAAAAACTCTTCTCCCCGGCAATCACCTCAAGCCCCGACAGGTCGATCTGCCTTTTTTTAAGCACCTCGAAATATTCCTCCGGGAAATCATCTCCTACCACCGAAACCAGGTTGATATCCTTCACCAGCTGGCTTGCTGCCAGGGCAGCATATGTAGCTGCGCCCCCAAGGATCTTGCCGGTTTGCCCAAACGGGGTTTCTACCTCGTCGAAGGCCACGGTACCCACTACCAGTAAACTCATGATATTTTATTTTGGAAATTAAAAAAACTACAAGCTGCAAAGATAAATCTTCCATTCCAAAAAGCACAACCCCTACTGAGGTAAATAAGGTGTAGAATTGATTGGATTTGGAATGGACGTTTTTTCTGCTAATGTAGATTAGGTTTAGAATTAGGCTGGATTTGGGTGGCCAGTTTTTCTGCTACTGATATAGATTGGGTTAAAATTTTGATGGAATGGGGTGATCATTTTTTCTGCTAATGAGGTAGATAAGGATATTGAAGCGGGATGACTTTTTAAGCTGCCAGCCAATTAAAAAATGAACACCTGACATTTCCTGCTTTTCCCGTGGTGCTGTTTTTCACCTACCCGTCATCTACCCGTCATCTACCCGTAAATTTACGGGTAGATGACGGGTAGGTGACGGGTAGATGACGGGTAGGTACAAAATTTAACAGGGAGAAAACCCACCCCTGGTATTGGCAGGATCTTGTAAAAGTTGAAAAGAAGAAAAAATTCCAAGAAAAAACTAGTCGCCTGCCAACCGATCAGTGTCCAGGTAAAAAAGGGGAAAAGTCAGCTGTTTGTCAGCCGATGGCAAACAAATGGAAAGAGACCAGATGCCGGCTGGCATCAGGAAGTGTAAGTTATTTACTTATTGAGTTTTACGGCCAGTTCAGCAATTCTTCTCCCCAGGGCTTCTCCTTTTTTCAGGAAAGCCTCCTGGGGGCCCTGCTCTGAAAAGAAGGGGGGTTCGCCCACCACAGCCGATGCACCAAATGGAGCTGTCCAGTCATCACCACCGGCTACGATCATTCCAAAGATCATCATCGATTGCAGTATGCTCACCAGGGTGAGCTCCTCCCCGGCCGAAATGCCACCGGCAGTTACAAAAGCAGCTCCCAGCTTGTTTTTCAGGGGTTGGTTCTCAAAAGGCCATCCGCTGATGAACTGCGATACAGCAGGGGCCACATTGGCATTGTAAACCGGGCTGCCCACAATGATGGCATGGGCATCCAGAAGGTCGGGAATGGCCGTCTGGTTGATGGATTGCAGGATCACCCTGACTCCTTCCACCTCACCCGCTCCCCGGGCTACAGCCTCTGCCATAACACGGGTATTGCCCGTTTCGCTGAAATAAGTGATCAGGACATTGGTCTGAGAAAATACCGGCACAGATGACAACATCATCATATAAACCAGGAAAAGCACCCTAAAGCTCGATTTCATAAAACAGGATTTAGAAAGTGATAAAATCTGACTGGCAGCAAATTTACATTTTTAATATGAGAATTGTGTAATCATAATTCTCTCATTGTCTCATTCTTTTATACTACCTTTCGGAAAATATTATTTTCCTGATGATTCCCGAAAAAGCCCTGGCTTTGTTGCGCAGCATGCACCCGGATCTGATTGGCAAGCTTTACCTGGAAGATGCCGTAATTGGACTGAACCTGAGTGCCGTGCTGCTATCTGATGGCAGTGCCGGAGTTGCATCAACCTTTATGCCCGATCGTAAAGAGGAATCCAGGGGAGAGCGCGATCTGGGGGAATTTTCACCCGGCATGATCCGGGGATTTCCCCTTAGCCGGTTGTTTGAAGAAGAAGCCAGTTCCGTGCTGGTGCCAACTCTCAGGATAGCAGCCCTCAATGCCCTATCTACCACCATTGTTGACCAGGGGGGATACAAGATCATCCAGGATGTTGATCCAATGGATCTTATCGCATTGAATGAAAAGATGACAGTGACCCTGGTAGGGGCTTTCAGCAACTATATCCGCAGGGTGCTTGATGCTGGCTGCCGCTTGCAGGTACTGGAGCTGAAAGAAGAAGCCCTGGACCCGGATCACCGCCGGTATTACCTTGCTGCACAGCAATATGCTGAGGCTTTTTCGACCTCCGATGTGATCATCATCACCGGCCTTACCCTGGTGAACAACACCCTTGACAGCCTGCTGCAAGCTTTACCTGCCGGCAGGCAGGCAGTGATAGTAGGCCCCTCGGGCAATATGTTGCCGGATGTGTTGTTTGCCCAGGGGATCAGCATAATTGGAGGTACCCGTATTACCGATACCGCCAAATTGTTCGAGCTCGCCGGCCAGGGTGCTTCAGGCTACCATCTGTTCAGGTATTGCGCGCGCAAAATCTGTATCATTAATGAAGGCTGAAGCACCTCTGCCCCTGATCTGGACAAAGGCGGCCATACTGGGTACCTTATGGGCTGCTTCCGAAATCGTGTTTGGCAGCTTTCTGCACAACCTGCGCATTCCCTTCAGCGGAAATATCCTGGCGGGCATTGGCATCATCCTGATGGTATCGGCCAGCTACATCTGGCCCGGCAGGGGGCTGCTGTGGCGGGCAGGACTGATATGCGCCCTGATGAAGACCCTCTCGCCCAGCGCGGTGATCTTCGGCCCTATGCTGGCCATCTTCAGCCAGGCCCTGCTGATGGAAGCCAGCACCCGGCTGCTGGGCCGCAACATGGCCGGCTTCCTGGCAGGGGCTGCCCTGGCTTTGAGCTGGAATCTATTCCAGAAGATCTTCAACCTTTGGTTGTTTTATGGCAACAACATCATTGCCCTATATACATCTCTGTTGGAATATGCCCGCAAAATAACCGGAATTTCATCGCCCATTACCTGGTGGCCCTTGTTATTCCTGCTGTTGTTGTACCTGGCCATGGGCCTGGTGGCAGGAATGCTGGGGATGCGAACCGGGAAGAGGCTGCTGCAGCAACCTGCCCGATGGATACCGGTTCCCGGCGCCCCTGAAGCTTCCGGATTCTCCGGGGGCTCTTTCAACCATTCTGTTACATGGTTGCTGGCAAGCATTCTGCTGATGATCATCAGCCTGCTGCTTGTCAGCCGGGGAAGCCCCTGGCTGTGGGCCCCCTGGTTCACCCTGGTGATCACCCTCTGGGCAACACGATATAAAAGGGCATGCAGGCAGCTTTTCAAACCCCGTTTGTGGCTCTCGTTCATCATAATCACCATGCTGGCAGCCCTGGTATTCCACCACCTTGACCCCCGGGGGCTAAGCCTGGCCCAGGCCCTGATGACGGGCTTCCAGATGAACGCCAGGGCTGTGATACTGGTCATGGGGTTTGCTGTGCTGGGAACCGAGCTTTACAACCCGGTTCTGCGCAACTGGCTGGTGAGCTCATACTTACGGCAGCTGCCACAGGCCCTTGACCTGGCCATCGAGAACCTGCCCGCCATGATGGCCGCTACACCCAGCCTGAAAAGCATCCTCAGAGACCCCGTGGCAGTGTTTTACCAGCTGCTGGCCCAGGCCAGGCAGCGGCTGGGGCAGATAACATCAACCCAGCCCCCCAACAAGGTTATCATCCTCACAGCAGCCCGCGATGAAGGCAAAACCACTTTCGCACGGCAGCTGGCAGCACGGCTTTCCGAAAACCATCAGCCCGTGCAGGGCATCCTTTCCATCAAGGTCTGGCAGGAACATCAGCTTGTTGGCTATGATACCCAATGCATTGTCAGCGGCCAGCGGGAACCTTTCCTCAGGACATGGCCCGATGGCACTCCTCAGAAAATCGGGCGGTTCCACCTCTTCAGCAAGGGGCTGCAGCATGGCAACAATACTTTGGAACAGGCCGGTGACAACACCCCAAAAACCGTGATCATTGATGAGGTTGGACGCCTGGAAACCAATGGCAGCGGATGGGCTGCTGCCATCGAACAACTCCTCGAAAACCCTGCCATCTGCCTTGTCCTGGTGGCAAATCAGCGTTCCCTGGAAGACATCATCTCCAAATGGAAACTGCACCATGCCCGGATCATCAATATCTCAGAGACAAGCCCGGAGGAAGTAATGAGACAATTTGACAATGTGAGAATGTGAGAATTATGATTACATTCTCAAATTGTCTCATTGTCTCATTGTCCAACTTCTCCCCTATTTTTTTGTTTTTCCTGTATGGACAAGGAGCAATTTCCCCGGGTAGCAGTAAAGGCACTGAAGAGGGTGGCAGCTGAGGGATTTTCCTGCCCTGCCACCAGGCCTCATTACGACGAGCGCTATGAGGTGATGTTTTTCGGGGTGCTGCACGAGCTTCTTGATTATTCACATCTTTACGCCCGGGCCATAGGCAGGCCGGTGCGTGCAGGTCAGCTGTTCCTTGACAGCGATTACCGGCTGATGGGTTTTGGGCCGCAGCAGGAGCTTGCAGTGGAGAGGGTGCTTGAAGCCCTGGGCAGCGACATGCAGTTAAAGGGAGGCAGCCTGCAGCATCATGTGGATGGGCTGATTCTGAACCACCCCCGCCTGGGTAGCCGCATAATCGCCTTCGACGAGGAGCAGCACTTCACCCCTGCCCGGCTGCTGAGCTTGCAGGCACTGCAGGATGATGCGTTCAGCAAAATGGTGGAGCTCTACCGGACAATCTGCTGCGACAACGACTATTTCAGGCAAAAGGTGCTGCCGGTTCACGGGCTGAAGATCCCCCGGGGTGCCAGGGTTCCCGCCTATGATGAGTTCATGCAGCTTGTGGCCCAAAACCCCGGGGGCCAAAACAAGTACTCCGGCCCGCGCAGGGGTTTCCCCTTTGCCGGGGGCAGGATCGCCCAAAGGGCTTACTTCGACCTGCTGCGCGACCTGTTGCACCTTTCAGCACACAACCAGCAGCTGAATCTCCGGCCCCTGATCCGCGTTCCCCGCTACAGCATAGAAGCCTGCCATGACAAGCCCATGCAGCAGCAGTCAAGAAAGGAGCTGAGGGAGGCGGTGAGAAGTCTGATAAGCGGATTAGCGGATTAGCAAATTAATAGATGATTGAGAAGTTAATGCTAAACCTCAAACCTTAAACTTTGAACTCCGAACTCCTATAACCTGATTTGATAAGCCGGATTATTAATGATCTCCTTAAACCTCGGGTGTTCGCGCACCGGATCCCAGACAGGAAGACGTTTTAATTGTTCAACCGTAATTAAATAACCCGAGTGCCCGACAACCTGTTCAAGCCTTAATAGTGCTTCTTCATATTCATGAAGCAAGATTAATGCCATAATTAAATTCGTTTGAGGGTCAAGGCCAGCAAAACCATCATTTTTTAAGTTTTGGAGTTCATCAGCTTTTGCTATTGCTTCCAGCGTTTCTTCCCTTAATCCTAAACCCGCACAGGCAATGCTTAAGCATGAGTATAAACGCCAATCGTTTCCTGAATCATTTAATTTTTCCTGAAAATAATTCCTGGCAAATGAAAAATGTTCTTTTGCCTTTGAAGGATTATTGGAAGAATGGTAAATTAACCCAAGTTCCAGGTTTTTTGAAAAAGCAAAATTTTGAAACAAAAAATCTTCTCCGGGAATTTGCAGGGCAGATTGTATGGCATTACCTGGTTTCCTGGTAAGGAACTCCATTCGTGCCTGCATTAATAAATAATATTGAGAACCGAAACGTTTTCTATGAAGAACTATAAAATCTTCGGCCTTTCTTATCTGGCCCGTTTTTAAGTACAAATCAAAAAGAAGCAGGTAGAGGATGGGAAAAGATGGATTCAGTTGTATTGCTTCCTGGTTATAGTATTCCGCGTTTTTGAAATCTTTTAAAACTTGATAAGTTATAGAGGCATCATACCAATATTTCCATTCTGATGGATTTAATGAAATGGCTAAATTGATGTATTCCAAAGATTTTTCGAATTCCCCAATTCTTCGGTAAACATAGCTGGTATTGGCTAATATCGCTTCTTCGTTAGGGTATTCTTTTTCTAATTTTTTTAAAACCTCCAATGATCTAAAAAAGTCCCGTTCGCAGTTATAATAGAAAAGTGCCTCTTCCATTCTGACTTCCTTTAATTGTGGCGCCAAAGCCAAAGCCTTATCCAGATAATATTTTATCCTTGAAATGTTTTCCTGGCTCTGGTCAAAATACCACCATCTCAAACCCCTTGAACTGGCCGCCAATCCAACCCAGGCCAAAGCAAAATCCGGATCAATTTCCACAGCTTTCTCAAACATTTGAATGGCAAAACTGAAATCTTCCTCATTGTGCCCCCTGTTAAGGAAATCCTTTCCGCGAAGGTAAAAATCGTAAGCCCGAATGTTTTGGGTTAAAGGTCTTACAATGCTTTCAGCCTCTTTTGGAGACAAGATAGCCCGCAGCTCCCGGGCTACACTCTGTGCAATTTCGCTTTGGATAAAGAAAATGTCTGCCAGTTGGCGGTCGTAATTTTCTGCCCAGAGGTGGCGGTCATTTTTTCCATCGATCAGCTGCACGGTTATGCGCACCCGGTCGTCTTGTTTCCTAACGCTCCCCTCCATGATGTACCTCACCCCAATAGCTCTGGCGATCCTGGTGGTGGACAACTCGCTGTTGCGGAAGCGCTCGGCGGTGGTTCGCGATATCACCCGCAAATCTCTGATGCGAAAAAGATGATTAAGAATGTCTTCGGTAATGCCATCGGCGAAGTACTGGTTATTGGCCTCGGAGCTCAGGTTCTTGAAGGGCAGCACGGCAATGGACTTATCCTGCCCGCCGGTCAGGTAGGCAAGATTCCCCTTTTGGGCAAGGTAAAAAATACCCAGGGAAAGGGTCAGCAGGGCAAGGCCCAGGATGGCAACAATGCGGTAGGGCCTGGAGAACCTGGAAAGAAATGAATGAGAGGGTTTCTCTGAAAGGATGTCCTCTGTGGCCTGGCTTTTGCCCTGCAGGGGCAGGGTGCCGTCCTCCATTTTCTTTTTTACCTCACCGGGCGGAAAGCCAAAGAACTCCTTGAACGACTTGTTGAAATAGGCTGGGCTGTCAAAGCCCACCTTGAAGCCAGCTTCGGAAGCGGTAATATTGTTTTGTTGAAGCAATTCCATGGCCTTTTGCAGGCGGATCTCACGGATCAGCTGACTAATGTGCTTGCGGGTGATGCCCTGCACCTTGCGGTTGAGGGTCGGCCAACTCATCCCCATAGCAAATGCCATTTCCTTACCCCCGAAACGTTCGTTTTCCAGATTGTCGAGGGTAAGTTGTGTAATCTTGCGGATAAATTCCTGTTCGTTGCCTGCCGCCCTAAAGGTCATGATGATGCGATTAAGTGACCTTAATTGCAGGCTAATATACAAAAAAAGTAAATCAAAAACATCTTTGTGAGAAAACCTGAAAGGTTTCACAAAGTGTTTTGATTTGTTTGCCCGCCAAGGAGCAACCTGAAATATTTTTCCCCTTACCTGGAGAGACCTCAGGTTTATGGTTTGTTATATTGTTCTTTCATATAACAAACCCATAAACTGTTTAAAACCAGCATAAAAAATTTTTCTCGCAGATTGCCGCAAATAAGAAAGAACGCAGATTTCGCGGTAAGAAAAAACCCGAAAAGATCTGCGGTCTTATCTGCGGGATCTGCGAGAACCCCGCATTTTACCCATTTGTTGATGACACCTGCCGAGCAAAAAAGACATGACTGTAAAATAAATGATTTGATTGCAACAGGACCAATTGCTGACAGCATTTATTTCACAGTCAATCCTAAATGAAAAGCAACACCAGAGCTTTAGCTTATCTTAATTGTAAACCAGATGACCATTAACCGTCATGAAAAGGCCTTCCGGACCAACCTCTCCACTACTATCTATTGTGCCTGAACAGCCTTGAAATTGTCCGGTACCGGTTCCTGGAATAACAAATAACTTACCCTGGAAAGTGGCCGGGAAACCCAGGGTTTGATAAGACAAGAGAGTAGCTTTTAAGCCATGGCCATTTGCACCCACAATTTCAGCCCACCCCTCAAGTTGCAAAAATAGTTGTCCATCAATTTCCACTATTTCCATATGTGTAAACTGATAAAAACTTTCTTCAGGATTGACTTTCCCGGCGAGGGTGGCATTTCCACTGACCATATATCTTCCTGGAATCTCCGGGTGAGGTTCGGCCTCAAAATTTCCTTTGAAGGGTTTTGTAAACTGGACAAGTTTCAGTTCCACGTTCTTCTGATCTTCAAACAATGAGGTGTCCTTTTGGCAGCCAGAAATTAAAACACCTGCCATTAACATTAAAAATAAATACCTAAGTGTTTTCATGTTTCAAGTTTTAAGTGAATGAATAAATTGGTTTTAGGTCCGACAGTAAACCCCGTCCATTAAAAATTAAATTTAGTGTCCTATCGGCCTTCGGGCATATAAGCCATTTATCAAAAGATTGCCGTAAATTATCAGGGGTATTAATAAATTGTCAATTTTTTACAATTTATTCACATTCATTAGGTATTTAAAAAATCAGAAATATCTGAATGAAGTCTGATTAGCGGAAAAGCTCATGAACTCCGACCGAATCGCTGTTAAGCGTTGAGCTCACGATCCGGTGGATGCATTCAGCAGTCAAATAAAGGATAACCGTGAAATATCAGATTCAATGAAGAAAGTAAGATTACGACTTATCGTGAAGGAAATACTTATTACATATAATGATAAAGAGAAGGTACATATCTTAACCATCAACTTTAAGTTACCCGTAATAGCAAATGATGAAAAAAGTAACCCAGCTTCAGTGGTCGTAAAACCTCCTAAAGATGGCCGTAAATCACACGAACAGAATGGTTCCGTTGGCGACTACTCCACGGTTACCGACTTAGCCAGGTTTCTTGGCTGGTCGACGTTGCAGCCTCTGAGGACGGCAATATGATATGCCAGCAGCTGCAGGGGGATGGTTGCCACCAGTGGGACGAAGATCTCATCGGTGTCGGGTATCTCTATCACATAGTCGGCCATGCCCGGAACCACCCTGTCGCCTTCGGTGACAATGGCGATGACAACGCCTTTGCGGGCTTTTACTTCCTGGATGCCACTGATCACCTTGTCGTAGGTGCCCCTTCGGGTAGCGATCACCACCACAGGCATGTCGGCATCAATCAGGGCAATGGGTCCGTGTTTCATTTCGGCTGCCGGATAACCTTCGGCATGGATATAGGAAATTTCCTTCAGCTTCAGAGCTCCTTCCAGGGCAACGGGGAAGTTGCTGCCACGTCCCAGGTAGAGGAAGTTGCGGGCGTCTTTGAAGATACGCGAAAGTTCCATGATCTGATCATTCACCTGCAGCACCTTTTCCACCCGGGCAGGAATGGCATCCATCTCATTGATGAGCTGGTAATACCTGTTTTTGGTAATGGTTCCCTTTTTATGGGCGATGGTGATGGCCATCAGGCTAAGCACGGTGACCTGTGCGGTGAAGGCCTTTGTTGAGGCCACCCCTATCTCGGGCCCGGCATGGGTATAGGATCCGGCGTGGGTCATCCGGGCAATGGAAGAACCCACCACATTGCAGATCCCGATAATGGTGGCTCCCTTTGACTTTGCCAGTTCAACGGCGGCCAGGGTGTCAGCCGTTTCGCCCGACTGGCTGATGCTGATCACGATATCGTTCTCGTAAATGATGGGGTTTCGGTAGCGGAATTCGGATGCATACTCCACCTCAACAGGTATCCTGGCCAGATCCTCAAAGATGTATTCCCCTACCAGCCCGGCATGCCATGAAGTCCCACAGGCAACAATGATGATGCGGCGGGCGTTCAGGAACTTCTGCTCATAATCGATGATACCCCCCAGGGAGACCACCCCCTTCGACAGGTTCAGCCTGCCACGCATGCTGTCTTTGATGCTGCGGGGTTGCTCATAGATCTCCTTGAGCATGAAATGCGGAAAGCCGCTCTTTTCAATGGCTTCCAGCTGCATTTCCAGGCACTGCACGTAAGGGGTGCGCTCAATGTTCTTGATGGTCTTGATCTTAAGCTGCCCCTTGCGCGGGATAATGGCCATTTCCTCGTCATCCAGATACACCACGTTCTGGGTGTATTCGATAATGGGTGAGGCATCACTGGCAATGAAATATTCATCCTCCCCAATCCCGATCACCAGGGGGCTTCCCTTTTTTGCGGCTATCAGTGAGTCGGGCGATTCCTTTGAGGCCACCACAATGGCATATGCCCCCACCACCTGGTTCAGGGCAATGCGTACGGCTTCCACCAGATCAACCTTCTCATTGACCTGGATGTCCTCAATCAGGTGGATCAACACCTCGGTGTCGGTATCGCTATGAAAGACATACCCACGATTGGTGAGCTCCTCCTTCAGGGAACCATAATTCTCGATGATGCCGTTGTGAATGATGGCCAGCTTCTTGGTAGGGCTGTAATGGGGATGGGCATTTACCTGGTTGGGTTCGCCATGGGTTGCCCAGCGTGTGTGGGCGATACCAAGGGTGCCCGAGAGATCTTTTCCGTTGATGCAAGCTTCCAGTTCGGCAACCTTGCCATGGGTTTTATACAGCTTCAGGTCGCCATCAAAAAGCGCAACCCCTGCACTGTCGTAGCCGCGATATTCCAGCCTGTACAAGCCTTTGATCAAAACGGGATAGGCCTGCCTGGGGCCAATATACCCAACAATTCCACACATTCCTTAGAGATTTCTTATTCAAACACAGTATAGATAAGTTCCAGCCGCATGGGATTGCTGGTTCTGCCCGGACCTTTGAGCACCACCCGCTGGGCGCTCTCGGCTGCACCCGAGATAACAAGAACCAGCCCATTATTTGGGATTTCGCCATTCAGCACTTGCTGAATGTAACTGGTAATATTGAATACATATCGCTTTTTATCGGCTTGATAGGCCCCGCCAAAATAGGTGCTTCCAATGGTGAAGTCGCTAAGGAACTGCATTTCTCCTTCATCATCATATCGCATAAGCAGCAAGCGATCGGCAACAGGAAAGGGATGGGGCAAACGGCCAGGTTCTTCAGCAATGGGCTCACCAACCAGGGTAGGCTCAACATAAACCATTAGCTGGGCCTGGTTGATGGCAACATCGGTGAGCCGCTCCAGATCACTCAGAAATGGCATTTCAATATTGACCCTAAGCCCTCCAAGGCCCTGAACAAATAACAAGCTGTCGCCTGATTCTGTCTGCTGTTCAATCACCTGTGCCTGAAGCAGCGGATGGGCGTTTTCAAAACCAAAATGATCCACGTAGGTAATGCGCCTGGCGAAATCGCTGATAAAGAAGTTTTGCAAGGTGCTCACCGTGTCGCCGGGATTGTGGTAATACAGCTGCATGACGGTGTACTGCGAAAGCATGTTCAGGTTGAATATGGCACCATTTTGTTCAATATCCTCTGCTTCAATATAGAACCCTTTAAAATAATCCAGGAAGTTGGGGATATTTTCGAAATAAGGGGTATTGTTGGCCGCCAGTATTTTCTCACCAAACTCGGTTGACAGTGGGATTACAAAATGCGGGGGAAGGTCAACCGTATCAATCACCACGGGTTCACGGGGTGCTGGGTACAGGCTAAGTACCCCCACCGGATCGGGATAATGGTTGATGAAAGTATCTGAATACAAGGTATCGGAATCAGGAATGTTTTCGCTTAATTCGTAAACCCGCAGCGTCTGGAGTGTTTCCAGGTTCCCGTAAAACCTTCCTGAATAAGCAAGGGAGAGGCGGATGGAATCCAGAATTGGATCCTCCCCCAGAGAAAGGTTGTTCATGGGCAAGCGAACTTCTGTGAAAATTCCGGCACGCACTTTGCCAAATACCGGGTCGTGCATTACTCCCAAAAGGTTCTGGCTCCCGGTATTTGTGGGGATGTGTTCGTCTGTAACGGAGTAAGCCTGAAGGCTTATGGTATCGGTAGTATAGAAGTTGGCCCGCTGGTCAATCAGGTCAAGGCCAATTCCATCTGGCTCGGCACAACCCTGCATGGCTAAAAACAGCAACAGCAGTGAGGCTATCTTTATCCCGGAGGAGAAAAAACCCCCGATAATACGGGGGGCGAATAATTTTTTCAAAATGCAGTATATTTTATAAGAACAAAAAGGTCACAGTTTTCCAATGGCAAATTTATAAGAAATTATTGATCGGAATAAACCGTTTCGTTAACTAAAACTTCATCATAGAAATTATTGTAAGCGTTGATGTAGTTTTCCATAGGTTGAAACGTAAGCAGGGGTTTTTTGCTATCCCTTGCGTAGCGCTCCACATCAGCGTTTATTGTTTGATCGCCAAAAATTATGCCATCAGAGAAATCAATAGCCGCTTTTGAAATATTAACAAATGTAGGTTCGGCATATTTATCGAGAGCCTTCTGATAAACCTCTTTGGTTTTCATCTTATTGGCCATTGCCACATCAAGCTGGCCGGGGAATTCATCATTATAAACAGAATAAACGACTTTGGTGTCGGAGAACATGGGATTTTCCCTGAAGGCAACCTTCAGGTACATGGGCATCAGGCTGGTGAACCAGCCATTGCAATGGACAATGCTTGGAGCCCAGCCCAATTTTTTCACTGTTTCAATGACACCTCTTGTAAAAAATATAGCTCTTTCGTCATTGTCAGCAAAATATTTTCCGGTTTTATCGGTAAGGGTGAATTTGCGGCGAAAGAAATCATCATTGTCGATGAAGTAGATTTGCATACGGGCGGCCTGTATGGAAGCCACTTTGATGATCAGGGGATGGTCGGCATCGTTGATGATCAGGTTCATTCCGGAGAGCCGGATCACCTCGTGCAACTGATTTCTGCGTTCGTTGATATTGCCAAACCTGGGCATGAAGGTGCGAATCTCTTTCCCTTTTTCCTGGATGCCTTGTGGGAGGTACCTGCCAATCAGACCCATGTGGCTTTCTTTGAGGTAGGGAGTAATTTCCTGCTGAACAAAAAGGACTCTGGGTTTTTCCATATGTATAGGGGGGTTGCCGTTTAAAAAATATTATGCAAATTTACGAATTTTTTTGCTATCTTTTGCCTTTTCCTTATAGCTTTGCGGATTTGTTTTTTCAAGAAACGCCTCTGCCTTCGACCAAAAACAATTTTCTCATTATCAACCCGGTGCAATGCTTCCATGAATATTTTTGAAAAAAAACAAGACTTGTTGCAATGGGTTGCAGCTACAGCATCCAGGGGTTTTGAACTAGGCTTTGTACCCACCATGGGAGCCCTTCATGCAGGGCATCTTGCCCTTGTTGAACGGGCAATGGCTGAAAACCAGCGGGTTGTGGCAAGCATCTTTGTAAACCCTCTTCAGTTTAATAACCCCACCGATCTGCAACATTACCCCCGAACCCTTGAGCAGGATCTGGCTCTTTTGGAATCTGCAGGCTGCCATGCTGTTTTCTGCCCCGATACCCGGGAAATGTATCCCCAGGTTCCCGAGCTGGGATATGATTTTGGGGAGATGGAGCAGGTGTTGGAGGGCCGGTACCGCCCGGGCCATTTCCGCGGGGTTGCCATTGTTGTCAGGGAGCTTTTTCGTTTGGTACAGCCACAGCGGGCATATTTCGGAGAAAAAGACTATCAGCAGTTGCAGATCATCCGCCAGCTGGTCAAAAAAGAAAACTTGCCCCTGCAAATTATTGCCTGCCCTACAGTTCGCGAAACTGACGGGCTGGCCATGAGCAGCCGCAATCAGCGCCTTGACCATGAACACCGGCAGCAAGCCCCAAAAATTTATAAAACCCTTGTTCAGGCACGCCAATTGCAGGGAAAGCTCACAGTACCACAAATTTGTCAATGGGTGCAGGAACAGATCAATCATTCTCCCCTGATGCAGCTTGAGTATTTTGAAATAGTGGATGCCCAAAGCCTGCTGCCCCTTGAACAGATCAGCCCGGGCATCAAAGCAATTGCTTGCATTGCCGTGTATTTGGGGCAGGTACGCCTGATTGATAATCTGTTTTTTAATTAGTATCTTTGCATTCGTACGTTTTTATTCAGCAAAAGCACTTACTGTTAAATGTTTATTGAGATCCTTAAGTCCAAGATACACCGGGCTACGGTTACCGAAGCCAACCTTGATTACATCGGCAGCATCACCCTTGACCAGGACCTGATGGATGCCGTAGGTATCATTGAAAATGAAAAGGTTCAGGTTGTCAATATTAATAATGGAGAACGAATTGAAACCTATGCCATAAAAGGTGAAAGAGGAAGCGGCACCGTGTGCATGAATGGCCCCGCAGCCCGTAAAGCCGTAAAAGGTGATGTGGTCATCATTATTTCATATGCACAAATGGACTTCGAAAAAGCGAAAAGTTTCGTTCCCAGGATCGTTTTCCCCGATGCCAATAATAAAATTTAAACCCCATTTTGAGAAAGAAAGCCAGTAGGTATGCCAGGGTGTTGATTTTCCTGGTCGTGGGAATTCTCATTCTTTGGCTTATCACCCGCGGCCAGGATGTAGAGCTGATCCTAAGTGAGCTCAGGCATGCAAATTATTTCTGGATCGTTCTGGTAATGGTCCTCTCCCTGTTAAGCCATCTTATCAGGGCCAGCCGCTGGAATATATTGATCAGGTCAACGGGTCAATCAGCACAACTTCGACATACTTTCGTTGCCGTGATGTCAGGTTACCTATCGAACCTGGCGGTGCCCCGCCTTGGAGAAATCACCAAATGTGCTGCCCTTAGCAAAACCAGCAAGATCCCCATGAACGTGCTGATCGGTACGGTAGTCAGCGAACGGGTCGTTGACTTCCTTTCCCTGGTTTTAATCGCAATACTGACCATCAGCCTGCAGTTTTCTTTTGTCAGTGATTTTCTGAACCAGTTTTTTTTCCAGCCCCTGATGAACCTGACCACCAGAAATTCCTTGCTGGTTGTTTCAGTGTTACTGGTTTTTCTGGTTTTTGGCATTGCCCTGCTGGTCTTCTTTCACAGGAAGCTGCGCAATCCCCGGGCCGATTCGGTATTTTACAAGATCCGGCATCAGCTTCGCGGCTTTATTCTGGGGCTTAAATCGCTCTGGCGAATCCGGGATCTTTGGGCATTTTTTGCACAAACCCTCCTTATCTGGATGCTCTATTTTCTTACTGTTTACCTTTGTTTTTTTGCTATCGGGGGCACTTCACACCTTTCGGCAATGGCAGGGCTCACGCTGCTGGCAATGGGAAGTATCGGGGTAATGGCACCCATGCCCGGAGGCATTGGCACCTACCACTTTATTACCATCATCACTCTTACAGAACTGTACCAGGTTGCTGCCGAACAGGCTACCTCATATGCCTATATTGCTCATGCATCACAAATGCTGGTGATCATTATCTTTGGTACGGTCGCCTGGATGCTGCTTTCCATGCACCAGCACAAAACTGTTGAAGCCCCCACGCCTTATGGCAAGCCGGCCAGTCAACTGAACAAGTAATATAGATTATCTGTTTTTTCTGATATTACCAAAACACTTCCCGATGGTCATCAAAAAACAAAACCTGTAGCCTGTGATTTGCCACCCACTGCAGATGAGCAGGCTTCTGATCTGAAAATCATCGTGTTCAGCGACTTCTGTTTTATGAAAAAATAACTTTTAATCTGTTACATAAGTGGTAATTTCGCAGTGGCTTCAATGTAGTCAGGTTAAAGCTGATCGTTTAAAAAATGGAAAAGAAAACAAATAATTCCCGCATCAGGCCATACATGCCCTTTATTTTCGCATTGGTGCTGATTATTGGCATTCTGCTTGGGCTTAATCTAAGAGTGCCTAAAACCTCTTCTCCTGAAAGGAAATTTTTTTCAATTGGTTTTGATCGTTACGACAAGCTTAACGATGTTATCAACTATGTTTATGAGTCATATGTTGACAGCCTGAGCCGGGAGCTGCTCACCGAGGAGACCATTCACAGCATGCTTCGCAGCCTTGACCCCCATTCTGCCTATATACCGGCCTCCGATTTCCGGGAGATGAACGACCCGCTGCTGGGCGCTTTTGAAGGCATTGGCATTGAATTCAACATGATCAACGACACAGTGATGGTGATCAATCCTGTGGCAGGAGGGCCCAGTGAGAAAGCCGGACTAATGCCCGGTGACCGCATCATCCGGGTGGAAGACGAGGTAATTGCCGGGGTAAATTTCTCCACCAACGACATCATGCGCAAGCTAAAAGGACCCAAAGGCACCGAGGTAAATATTACCGTTTTTCGCCGTGGTGCAGCAAGGCCCATTGATTTTAAAATCATCCGCGACAAGATACCCTCCTTCAGCCTTGACGTAGCTTATATGGTGGATCAGGAAACAGGGTTTATCCGTCTGAACAAGTTCTCGGCCACCACCCATGCCGAATTTCTCTTTGCTCTTGAAAAACTAAAGGGCCAGGGCATGGAGAAGCTCATCCTTGACCTTCGCGGCAACGGAGGAGGCTACCTGGATGCAGCCATCAACCTCTCGGATGAGTTTCTGGAGAGGCAGAAGCTCATAGTATATACCGACGGGCGCCGCAGGCCCCGCACCTATGCTCATGCCCGGCGCAACGGGGGCTTTGAGACCCAGCCCCTGGTGATATTGATTGACGAATGGTCGGCTTCTGCCTCTGAGATTGTTGCGGGAGCTGTTCAGGATAACGATCGGGGCCTGATCATCGGCCGACGCTCATTTGGCAAAGGCCTTGTCCAGGAACAGGTACATCTGGGCGATGGCTCAGCCATGCGACTGACCGTGGCAAGATATTATACCCCTACCGGGCGAAGCATCCAAAAACCCTATGAAAACGGACAGGAAGAATATTACAATGAGTTCCTGATGCGCTTTCACAGCGGGGAGCTGGAACATGCCGACAGCATTCATTTTAATGATTCCCTTCGCTATGAAACCCCCCAGGGAAGGATAGTTTACGGGGGCGGAGGCATCATGCCCGACATATTCATTCCCATGGAAAGACGCGAGAATATCAGTTTTTTCAATCAAACAAATAACCAGGGGCTGATCTACCGTTTTGCCTTTGATTATGCCGACCGCCATCGCCACAATTTGCTTCAGTATGGTGAGGCTGCCCGTTTTGTTGAAAGTTTCCGGCTTCCCGATGCTGTATACCACGAGTTTGTGGAATTCGTCAGGAAACAGGGCTTGAATCCCCGCAACCAGCCCGAGAGCGAATCGCTGATTAAACTGAACCTGAAGGCCTACATCGGAAGAAACGTGTTTGGAAGCGAGGCATTTTTCCCTGTGCTGCACCAGCAGGATCAAGCATTTCACAAAGCCATGGAAGTGCTCTCCGGCGATAGCCTGATCACCCTGCTCAACCTAAAGCCGGAGGATTAGAGCCCAATCTCCCTGGCTACTCCCTGCATGGCCCCCAGTGATAGTTCAACAAACTCCTGCAGGGGTAACCCCGCCTTTTCGCATTCCAGGATAGTTTCGCGGTTTACCGATGCGGCAAAGGCTTTTTCCTTCATCCTTTTGACAATTGATTTAACCTTCACACTGGCAACCTTCCGGTCGGGGTATACCAGGGCGGTGGCTGTAATCAACCCGGTTATGGTCTCACCAGCTGCAAGGGCGTGATGAAACCTGGTGTGCCGGGGCTGATTGTGAACGGCTGCTTCATTATGAAGCATCACCGCTTCCACGATCTCCGGGTCAAAGCCCTTCTGTGTCAGAATCCGCGCGCTTTCCATGGCGTGAAGCCTCATGTCGCCCTGGGTAATCTCCACGTCCAGATCGTGCAGCAGTCCTGCCATTGCCCATTTATCGGCATCTTCTCCCAGCCTGAGGGCCATTGCCCGCAAAACAGCTTCGGAAGCCAGGCAGTGAGCAATCATCTTATCATTCTTTATATACTGCTGCAACAGCAACAAAGCATCTTCTCTCTGCATACTTTTTTTTGAGCAAATGTAGCAAAATCCTGCCCTTTGAAGCTGCGGAATTTTAAAACATGATCTTTTACCGTGCCCTGATCTGTTGCAAGACCTGCTGGAATGATCTCACCGGAAGCTGGCATGTTCCTGCCTGGCAAAGGTACAACCAGGTTTGTCCCGGCTGGCAGCGCCCCTTCATGAGCGGGATGTCCTCCTTCTGCTGGCTTGCCGAAACAATCACATTTGGCAGGAAGCGGCCTGCTGCCTGCCCCAGGATGCCGGCTGCCTCAGGACCACAAATGGCCAGGCTGTAAAAAGGGAAAACATGATGCATCAGCAAAACCCCCCAGTTGGAGTAGCTGCCGCTGTACTTGTCAAGGAGCTTTTTCATGTCGCCCAGCATTTGGCTGCTTCGCTTGCTCCAGCCGGGCTGTTCAAAATACTGCCCCAGGTAAAACAGGTTGCAGGCCATCATGCTGTTGCCCGAAGGGATCACAGTGTCATGAAAATCAAAATAGGGAGCCGCCAATTGCTCGCCCTCTGCCGAAGAAAAAGAAAATAGGGTAGATCCTTCCGTATGAAAGGCATTCATCACGTAACGGGTCAACAGGGCAGCCTTTTCAAGATAGCTGGCATCCGCTCCTGCCTGGTACAGGCTGATCAGGCCCCTGATCAGAAAAGCGTAATCTTCCAGGAAACCATCAATGGATGCCTTTTTATGGTGAAGGGTCCTGTATAATTTGCCTGAAGGTTCCATGGCATACTGCAGAATGTGATCTGCTGCCCGGCAAGCCTTCTCCAGGTAGCTGTTATCGGCAAAAGCTGTCCCTGCATCGCAAAGGGCGCGTATCATCAGCCCGTTCCAGGAAACAAGCACCTTGTGATCCAGCCCCGGGCGCAGGCGTTGTTCACGAACAAGGAGAAGTTTTTGTCGGGAGCGCGAAATGATTTGTTTCCATTGCCCGGGGTCCAGGTTCTCGCTTACGGCAAATTCTTCATCTGTCTGGGTTCGCAGCAAGATATTTTTTCCCTTTTCCCAAAACCCCTTGCCTCCTGCATGAAAATATTTGCTAACCAGGGGTTCATCTTCTGCCAGTACTTCCTTCAGTTGATCCAGGGTCCACACATAATACTTCCCCTCCTCGCCTTCACTGTCGGCATCAAGGGCCGAATAAAAGGTCCCTTCGGGGCTTGATAGCTCACGATCCACAAACTGTATGGTATCCTGAACCACCTCCCTGAACAGGGGATCATGCTCCAGCTTCCAGGCCTGGGAATACAGGGAGATGAGCTGTGCATTGTCGTAAAGCATCTTCTCAAAATGCGGCACCTTCCACTGATCATCTACCGAATACCTGGCAAAGCCCCCGCCTATCTGATCATATATGCCGCCCATGGCCATCTTTCGCAGGCTTAGCATCACTTGTTCGAGAGCCGGCTGGTTGCTGGTGTGGTAATGGTAGTTCAGCAGGAATTCATAGTTAATGGGCATAGGGAATTTAGGGGCACCCCTTCTTCCACCCTGCTGCAGGTCCATGTATTTCATGATATTTTCATACATCCGATCGGCCTCATCCGGTGAGAAAGCGGCTTGCCCTCCCGAGGGGGCTATCAAGCTGCTGCGGGCCACCCCCTCGGTGAGGCTGCCGGCCTGCTCTTCCACCTGTTCACGCTGCTGTGAATATACCTGTGCCACCCGCTGAAGGATTTGCATCCACTGCTGGCGGGGGAAATAGGTTCCACCCCAGAATGGGCGCCCGTCGGGCAGGGCAAAGCAGTTCAGGGGCCAGCCTCCATGACCCTCCAGCAGCTGCACCGCATTCATATAGAGGTGATCAACATCGGGGCGTTCCTCGCGATCAACCTTAATGCAAACAAAATGCTCATTCATGATGCGGGCAACCTCCTCATCCTCAAAACTCTCCTTCTCCATCACATGGCACCAGTGGCAGGCCGAATATCCGATACTCACCAGAAGTGGCTTGCCAGAGGCCTTTGCCTTTTCAAGGGCCTTTTCACCCCAGGGGTACCAGTTCACCGGGTTATACAAGTGCTGCAACAGATAGGGGCTTGTCTGGCCCTGCAGATGATTGGGTTGTTTATCCTGTTTTTCCATAATCGAAGGTTTTTTCCAACCCTGCATAATCACAACTTAACTGCCAGAGGCTTTCAGCAACGGATTCATCCAGGGCGTGGGGTGCAATCCTGCGGGGCTTCTGGCCCACGAAATACTGCCCGGTAAGCTTCCCCACGGCCGGATCAAGAGCCAGGTAAATAAGGGTTTGGGCGCCTTTTTCAGCCGATGCAAACAGCCTGCGGGCCAGCGGTTTAAAAAAAGAAGGCATTTGAGCATACAGCCCCGTGTCGACAACTCCCGGATGAAGGCTGTTCACACTCACTTCCCTGTCCTTTATCATTCCTGCAAGCTTGCGGGTGAAGTGAATATTGGCCAGCTTGCTCTGAGCATAGGCTCTGAACCCTGTCCAGGGCCTCCAGATACCTTTAAGTTCGGGGTTGCTCAAATGGATTCTGCCCGCCATATGGGCAATGCTCGACACGTTGATGATACGGGCAGGGCTGCTTTTTTTGATCAGCGGCAGCAGCAAATGGGTCATCAGAAACGGGGCCAGGTGATTCACAGCAAAGGTCAGTTCTATGCCATCCTGCGACTCCCTGCGACGGTTCTCCCAAAGGCCTGCATTGTTAATCAGAATGTGCAGATGCCTGTAACGATCCCTGAAAGTATCGCAGAAGTTACGGATCGAATCCATAGAGGAGAGATCACATATATACAAATGAACCTGCTTGTTGCCTGTCTTCTGCAGGATCTCATTTTTAAGCATCCTGCCCTTTTGCATATTGCGCACGGGTAGCACCAGCTGGATACCTTTCGCGGCAAGGGCCAGGGCAGTGGGCCGGCCTATGCCAGAGGTTGATCCTGTGAGGACACATATTTTATTTTCCAAATCCATAAATAAGTAATTTTACAAAAGGTATTTGAATGATTTTGCCCGATAGGTTCTGTATTATCAAAAGAGAACAAAACCCGCCGGGAATTGTTTTTACTGGCAATTATGACATAAAAATGCGTATGCAGTTTTTAATATTCTTCTCTATTGTATTGGGAGTCTATGCTCTGGTAAATGTATACATATTTATCCGGGGCTTGCAGGCCCTCGAGGCAGAAAGCAGCCTTCGCACCTGGTTCATCTGGATCTTCTGGGCACTGGCCGCTTCATACGTTGCCGGTCGTTTCCTGGAAAGGATCTTCATCAACCCCTTTACCGACATGCTGATATGGACCGGGTCGTTCTGGCTGGCTGCCATGTTGTTTTTCTTTTTGCTGGTGGTGGTATTCGATCTTGGCCGGCTGATAAACCTGATCATTCCCTACCTGCCCGAAGCAGGAACTGCTGCCTGGGCAAGGCTCAGGTTTGGGCTTTTTGCCGGCAGTATCATTTTGGTGGCAGGATTTGTGACAGCCGGTTTTATCAATGCGCGCAGCCCACGGATTATTACTGCAGAGGTTCATCTGGACAAACCAGCCAATGGCATGCAACAGCTGCATGCAGTAGTCATGTCGGATATTCACCTGGGTACCCTCATTGGCAATGGCCATCTGCAACGCATCATCCACCAGGTAAACCTTTTGCAGCCCGATATCATACTGCTGGCGGGCGACATCCTGGATGAGGATCTTGAGCCGGTGATCCGTCAGAACGTGGGTGAGACCCTTAAGCAATTGCAAGCTCCCCTTGGGGTTTACGGGGTAATGGGCAATCATGAATACATCGGGGGGGCCGAACCTGCATACAAGTACCTTACCTCGCATGGCATCACCATGTTGCGCGATACAGTGATTACCATAAATGATAGTTTTGTCCTGGCAGGTCGGGAAGATCGCGACAAGAACCGATTTACGGGCAGGCAGCGCATGAGCCTTGAGGCATTATTGAAGGATGTTGATTTTTCGTACCCCGTGATCCTGATGGATCATCAGCCCTTTTACCTTGAGGATGCCGCCCAACTGGGGGTGGATCTGCAGCTTTCGGGCCATACCCATAACGGGCAGCTCTGGCCCATCAGCCTGATTATCAATGCCATCTACACCCTGCCTTACGGGCTGGGAATGATCAACGGGATGCATGCCTACGTATCCAGTGGGGTGGGCACCTGGGGACCGCCCGTAAGGATAGGTTCATACCCCGAGATCCTTAGTTTAACAATTCATTTTGCGAAATAATAAGGGGGAATCATCCTTCATGTTCACCAGCTGAAGGTGGAGCCTTTTTTGACTTGCGGCGGAAGATCTTGCCAAACAGGTCGGTAATGCGCCCGTATGCTCCCTGGGCATGAGAAAAACCTGTAGCAAAGCGGCTGATGAAAGAAGTCAGGGTAAAGATGCGCTCCACGCGCATGATCGTTTCATACAGGTGATTCTCGGCCAGAAGCATCTCGTAGCGTACCCGGGCTTTGGCAATCTCGATATCCTGGAAATTGCGGAATTTCTTGTAATCAATTTTCCTCATATGGTTTTTCCTTATTCTTCTTTTTCTTCATCCTCCTCAAACAAAGCTTTGCCTATTGATTTAATGATGGGGGGACTAAAAAGACGCACCCTTACTGCATATAATATCAGCCCCAGCAAAAGATAGAAGCCTCCAACCACCAGCATGCCCAGGGCATAATTGGGTTCCAGTATCCCCTGGGCGTTTTCCTGCCCAAAAGCACGGCCAAGCCCCATGGCTGCAGCTCCCGAAAATAGTATCAGGGCAAGGAAAACCAGCAGGGTGACCACCACCCCGGAAAGGATGGCGGTGATCACCCTGGAGGCCTTCTCCAAAACCAATAACTTGTAATATAATAACCGGGTTTCAACATACCGGTACAAATTTTCCCTGATGCCGGAAAAATTAGAGTTCATGGCGTTTTCTTCCATGGTTTGTCAAGATGATTACAGGAGGTTAGGGCATATGTTTTTTGACTGTTTCCTTGGTTTCATTAGCCATTGCTCCCACATTTTCCTTGCGCGCTTCATGCGCCATTGCGCCAACATATCCTTTCAGATCATCGATTTTCCGGCCTACTGTACGGCTCAGATCATCGCTGTATTGCTTGGCGTTTTTCTGAAGTTTTTCCCAGGTTTCCTGCCCTTTTCTGGGGGCTAATAGCATACCTGCGGCCACACCTACGGCGGCTCCAAAGATAAATCCTACAATTGCTCTTCCGGTTGACCTATTCATGTGTTTGAATTTTTAAAAATGAGACATTTGCTGTTTTAAACTACCAACAGGGAAAATATTTCGCTGTTATGAGTTATTTTTCCTCTTACAAATATATGTGTTTTAATCCCAAATTCCAATATAAATTCTATAGAATACTTTTTTTTTATCATGAAAATCCAGCCTGACCCTGTATTGGGTGTGGCCTGTGCAGCTTCTTATTATTTTTGGCAGTTTACTATTAAGTTATTAATTTTACCACCCGGTGGGCGATTCTTCCCGGGCTGAACCAGGCTGTCAATCAGGCCCATTAAATTCAGGTAATGCAGATAAAGGACCTCTCCATTCATATTTTCGAAGCACCCGGAATTGAGGCTCTGGAGCCCATGGAACAACAACTGGTTGAAGCCAGCCGCAACATGACCCGGCAGGCATATGCACCTTATTCCAATTTCTTTGTAGGAGCAGCCATTCTCCTGGAGAATGGGCAGATCATCACCGGCAGCAACCAGGAAAATGGTGCATATCCCAGCGGATTGTGCGCCGAGCGGGTAGCAGTGTTTGCAGCTTCCTCCCTTTTTCCGGGAGTCGGTATGAAAATGATTGCAGTTTCGGCACAATCTTCTCACCTTCAAATCGATGAACCTGTATCCCCCTGCGGGGCATGCAGGCAGGTATTGCTCGAGTACGAGATCCTGCAAAATCAAAATATCAGGCTGCTGCTAAGCAAGGAAGACGGGAAAATACTGATTGTGGAAAAAGTACAAGACCTGCTGCCTTTGGCATTCTCGGGAAAAAATTTGAAAAAAAAGAATTAGTCTTTCACGGGGCTGCCAGGGTCATTGGGTATTCACCTATAAACCTGATCCTGATGAGAAAAGTATTTTGGGTTCTTTTGATCATATTTCCACAGTTGCTGGTTTCACAAAACAAGCCGGCATACAAGTTGTTCGACAAACACGGGCAGGCAGTCGAGTACAATGCCTTGCTTGAGCAGGCGCAATCCAGCCAGGTGGTACTTTTCGGAGAGCTGCACAACAACCCTATCGCTCATTGGCTTCAATACGAACTTACCCGCGATTTGCACCAGGCAAGGGGGCAGCAGCTGCTGCTGGGTGCCGAGATGTTTGAAACCGATAACCAGATGATCCTGGACGAGTACCTCAGGGGGGTGATCGTTGAACGTAACTTCCGGGCTGAAGCCAAACTGTGGGACAATTACGAGACCGACTACCGCCCCCTTGTGGAGTATGCCCGTCAAAACGGCTTGCCTTTCATAGCCAGCAATATCCCGCGTCGTTACGCGGCCCTTGTAAACCGGCAGGGATTCCAGGCCCTGGAAGCCCTCCCCCAACAGGCTCAGCAGCTGATGGCTCCCCTGCCCATACCCTACGACCCGGAACTGCCCGCCTACAAGGCCATGCTACAAATGAGCGGCATGCCAGCCCATGCAGGGCAAAACCTGCCCAAAGCACAGGCCATCAAAGATGCTACAATGGCCCACTTTATCATTAGCAACCTGGAGCCGGAGTCCATTTTGTTACATTTTCATGGCAGCTACCATTCCAATAATTACGAAGGAATTGTTTGGTACCTTGAGCAATACCGGCCCGGGCTTTCAATGACCATTATCGGCACAGTTGAACAAACCGACATCCAATCCCTGGATGAAGCCTATATTGGCCTTGCCGACTTTATACTGGTTGTGCCCTCAGCGATGACCAAAACTTACTGATGCCTGCAGAAGTTCATTCACTGCCTCCCGAAGCAGATCAGCTTCATGGCTGATGCCGGGAATTCCCTTTTTCTGAAGTGCCTGCTGCAGGTCATCCGCGAGTATCAAGCGGTCCTGGGTGGTGCAATGGGCATATTGTTTCTGGTGAAGCATCTCTCCAAGATATTCCTGCTCGGTTTGCCCCGGTGTAGGGATCAGCAGGGCTTTCTTGCCGAAAACCGACATGTCCATAAGGGTGGAATAGCCCGGGCGGCAGATCACAGCCCTGGCATTGGCAATCAGATGATGCATCAGGGAAGTGCCTGCATGCGAGAGCATGATCCTGCCCGGACGCCCCTGCCCGGGCGCCTCTCCCGGCATGCCCCGTACAAAAACGACATCCCCTCCCATAAGGTCAAACTGCCTGATCAGCTCCTGCTCCAGGATACTACGCTGGGGCTCGGGCCCCGAAAGGATCACCAGGTAATAGTGAAGGGGTACCGGGGGAGAATTTTCCGGAAGCCGGGGAATGTTTTGGTTTCCAAACCTTGTCAGGGGCCCGATAAACCGAAGGTGCCTGATCTTCCTTTTATGGGATAGGATGCCCGAGAGATTTTCATCACCGGGTAGATCAGGAACCCAGCACAGCTGATATCGATTCATGAAGAAACGGTTAAGGGCAAAAAGCATGGGTTCCAGCCACTTCAACCTGCCGGGAGCCTGTATAAATACCTGGTGGGTGATGAAAACGCTCATACACTTTTTTGACCACAGCCCAAAGCGGTTGTCGGAGATAACCACCCTTGCCCCGGTTTGCTTCAGCAGCCTGCCAAGCTGCCTGTGTTCGCGCCAGCTGGCCAAAGCCAGAGAAGGGGCCTGCAGAAACATGCTTAAGGCCATGTTCCCATTTCGCGGATACCGCACCACCCTGCCCGGAAAATCAATATAGCTTACACGCTGCCCAAACTCCTCCTGCAGAAGCTTCATGCCCCCGCCCCAGGCACCAACAACCACCCGGCAGCCCTGCCCCAGCAATTCCTCCACCAGGGGAATGCAGCGGCTGGCGTGGCCCAGCCCCCAGTCCAGAGGGCATACCAGTACAACAGGAGGATCCATCAAAAGGCATTTTGCCCAAATATACGGTTTCTTTCAGACCGATGAGTGTTCCAGGACCTTTTTGTTTTGGGGTTGAGGGTTGAGAGGCGCGCATTTTTTAGGCAATTTTCCTACCCGGGCCTCGGATCATCATACTTGTAATCATCATTCTCGGGCCATTTCCCGGATTTTCCGAACAAAAAATCGCTTTACCCATCCTTTACTCCGGGTTTACTCCGGGTTTATTCAGGGCTTACTTTGTTCGACCGGGGGTAAGGCCGGCATATAGCGAGAGCAGGAGGTGGAGACTGGATCTGTTGGAGACAACAGAGATGGTGTCCCTTTTTCATCATGACACCTGGCACCACCTCATTTGTTTTCCAGCAGGGTGGTGGCGACCTGCAGGTCGATGGGGCTGGTGATCTTAATGTTTCCCGGGTTTCCCTCCACCAGGAATATCCTTATCCCATCGGCCTCAAGCACTGAGGCATCGTCGGTGAACTCTTCGGAATAGTTGCGGTTGTATGCTTTTTTGATCAAGCGGGCCTGGAAGCACTGGGGGGTTTGAACGATTCTCACCTTGTCGCGGGGCAGGCTGTTGCTGAATGATTTATCGATCAGCCGCATCGACTCGTTGGCGGGCACAACCGGAATGGCATTGCCATAGCGTGAAGCAAAGTGAAAGCATCTTTCTATAGTTTCCAGTGCAACCAATGGCCTGACCCCATCATGAATGGCAACCAGTGCGTCGTCGGAAAGGTAATTCAAACCACTTTTTACCGAGTGGAAGCGGGTGGGCCCGCTGGCTGCCAGCTGATGGCGGGTTTTAAAGCCATGTTTCCGGCATAGCTGCTCCCAGAAATCAAAGTGGCTCTCGGGCAAAACCAGTATGAACTCCAGGTCGGGAGCATATCTTTGAAAGGCATGAAAAGTGTGCATCAGAACCGGTTTTCCGGCAATTTCCAGAAACTGCTTGGGGATATCAGCCTGCATGCGGCTGCCCGACCCTCCGGCGGTTATCAGGGCCACTTTTTTCATGCCAAAATGATCAGATTATCAACATGGCATCGCCATAAGAGAAAAACTTGTATTTCTCTTTGACGGCCGTTTTGTAAGCTTTCATCAATAGGTCAAAGCCTGTAAAGGCTGCCACCATCATCATCAGTGTTGACTGGGGCAGGTGAAAGTTGGACACCATGCTGTTAGCCACTGAGAAATCGTAAGGAGGATAGATGAATTTGTTTGTCCATCCCTCATAAGGTTTTACCTGACCGGTGATAGACACCGAAGATTCAAGGGCCCTCATGGTGGTTGTTCCCACGGCACACAGGCGCCTGCGGTTTTCGCGGGCCTGGTTGATGATCCTGGCCGCCTTGTCCTCGATCATGAATTCCTCGCTGTCCATCTTATGTTTGCTAAGGTCTTCCACATCCACGCTTCTGAAATTTCCCAGGCCGGCATGCAGTGTTACCTCGGTAAACTGAACCCCTTTCAGCTCCAGGCGTTTCACCAGCTCGCGGCTGAAATGCATCCCGGCAGTAGGGGCTGCCACGGCTCCTTCGCGTTTGGCAAATACCGTCTGGTAGCGGTCGCGGTCCTCCAGTTCCACGGGCCTTTTTATCAGTTTTGGCAACGGGGTTTCACCTAGGGATTCAATGGTCTTTTTAAATTCGTCGTAGGTTCCGTCAAAAAGAAACCTTAGGGTGCGGCCCCTTGAAGTGGTATTATCGATCACCTCGGCAACCAGGTTGTCGTCATCCCCGAAATAAAGCTTGTTGCCAATGCGTATCTTGCGGGCGGGATCAACCAGCACATCCCACAGACGGGCTTCACGGTTGAGTTCGCGCAGCAGGAAAACTTCAATTTTGGCTCCTGTTTTTTCCTTTGTGCCATAAAGGCGGGCAGGAAACACCTTGGTATTGTTGACCACCATTACATCCCCGTCATCAAAATAGCCCAGGATGTCTTTAAATTGCAGGTGTTCAATGGTTTGGGCAGCACGATCAACCACCATCAGGCGGGACTCATCACGATTGTCTGCCGGGCGTTCAGCAATAAGCTCTGCTGGCAGGTTGAACTTGAAATCAGATAATTTCATTTGTTTTTCATTATGGAACTGAAAGAGGTCACAAGAAATGCAATGTCTTGGAACTGAGGAAGCAGGCCTTCCCCTGGAAAATTAGCCGGAAGATACATGATCCGGAAAAATGCGCAAAGATACTATTTCAGGCAGGCGAAGTCAATAGTTTTTTAGGTAAACAGCGAAACTATTTTTTTGTTTTGCCGGTCTGAAAAATGCGGGCCATTTAATCCTGTGCCTGCCGCAGGTAATTTTCAAAGCCTGCAATATCCCATGCATCTTGGGCCCGGAAATTGCCGATACGCTCGCGTCTAAGGGCTTTCAGGTAAGCTCCCGTGCCCAGGGAGGTCCCAAAATCCCGGGCAATTGAGCGAATATAAGTGCCCTTGCTGCAAACAATCAGGAAATCGACCTCGGGAATCTCAACCCGGGTGATGCTGAAACCATGAATATGAATCAGGTGATTTCTTAATTTTGTTTCCCGGCCTTTCCGAGCAAATTCATAAGCCCGCTCTCCTTCAATTTTCTTGGCTGAGAACAGCGGAGGCATCTGCAGTTGCTCCCCCAGCATGGAATCTGCCCCCTTCCGGATGGCCTGCTCTGTGAGGTGTTCTGTCGGGAAATCCTGATCGGGCTTAGTCTCCAGGTCATAAGAGGGAGTGGTCTGGCCCATGAAGAAGGTACCCGAATATTCTTTTTCCATTTCCTGGAACGATTCGATTTGCCGGGTGGCTCTCCCGGTGCACAAAATCAGCAAGCCCGAAGCCAGCGGATCGAGAGTTCCGGCATGTCCCACCTTGATCTTTTTGATACCCAACACGTAACGCATCATCGAGCGTACCTTGTTGACCACATCGAAGGAAGTCCATCCATAAGGTTTGTCGAAGCATAATACTTCTCCTGCCATGAAATTTTCGATCAGAGCGGCTTTCTGCATCTTATCAGCTTAAGGCAATGATAATGGCTATGATCCCCACTATCAGCGTGTAGATTGAAAAATAGTTGATATTGCCCTTTCTGACAATTGCAAGCATCCAGCTGCATGCTGCCAGGCCAGCCAGGAAGGCGGCTGCGGTTCCGATAAGCAGGGGTATGACATCAAGGGATGTTTCTGCAGGCTGCCCCGACATTTTGAGCAGCTTCAGGAAGTTGGCGCCGAAAATGGGGATCAGCACCATCAAAAACGAGAAGCGTATTGCTTTTGCCCTTTCTATTCCCAGGTAAAGGGCAGTGCTGATGGTGGCCCCGCTTCGGCTGATACCCGGAAGCACGGCAATAGTCTGGGCTATTCCAATGAGCAAGGCACTTTTCAGGTTCACATCCCTGTTGTTTCTGGGAGCAAACCTTGTCAGGAAAAGCAGCAGGGAGGTAACTAGCAGCATGGCACCCACAAAAAGTATGCGTCCGGAGAATATCTCCTCGATTTGTTGTTCGAAAAGCAAGCCTACCACACCCACGGGAATGGCAGAAGCCAGCAACAGCATAACAAACTTTGTTTCGGCATTCCAGCGAAAGCGAAACAGATTCAGAACAAGATCCAGAATGTCTTTCCTGAAAACCACCACCACGCTAAGGAAGGTGGCCCCGTGCACCAGGATGTTGAAAGTAAAAAATGCCTCGGGATCCTGCAATCCGAAGAGTATTCCTCCCAGTTCAAGGTGCCCGCTGCTGCTGACGGGTAAAAATTCGGTAAGGCCCTGCAGAAGGCCTAGGATCAGTGCTTCCAGCCAGCTCATAATGTAAGGTGGAGTAAAAAGGTGAAAAGAATCATTTTTTGCGGTTAACCTTAGGCTCTTCAGGCAGCCTGCCCTTTTTTAAAATGCCATAGATCATCAGTCCATATCCTGCCAGCACCAAAAAAGGAGCAAGGGTGATCCTCCTGAAGCTGAACAGCTCATAGCTGAACTGCTCCGGATCAGGGCTACCTCCCCCGATCATCAAAATAAAGCCTACTGCCGTAATAAGCAGCCCGGCAATGATCAGCATGTACTTGCTGCGATCGAACAAAAGGACCGATTCAGTTTTCTTTTTCATCTGGTTCGGGGTAATTGAAGGCAATGTCTGCCTGTAGTTTTTAATAGAAATAAAGATTATCCGTTTTTATTTTCAGGTATTTCTTCACGGCAAAATGCGTTGAGATCCAGCTGATGACAATGCCCAGGAAGATCACCAGCAAAAACAGGCTGAACAACATTTTCACATCCTGGAAAGCTACCAGTTCGGGGATGTGCTTCTGGGCGGTATACAGGGAAAAGATCAGCAATGCGATAGCCAGTGTGGCGCCAATGATTCCCTGGATAATTCCTTTGATCACAAAGGGCTGCCGGATAAATCCCTGTGTTGCTCCAACCAGCTGCATGCTTTTGATCAGAAAGCGTTTTGAAAACACGCTAAGGCGGATGGTGTTGTTGATCAGTGCAAAGGCAATAACCATCAGCAGGCTGCTGAACATCAGCAGCACCAGGCTGATCTTGCGTACATTTTCGTTTACAAGATGTACCAGGTCTTTCTGATAATCCACCTCCCTGACCACCCTGTTTTTAAGCAAGCCTGCCTCGAACACAGCCAGGCTGTCGGCATTGGCATAACCGGCTTTGAAGCGCACCTCAATGATTGGGTTCAGCGGGTTGTATCCCAGAAAGGCTACAAAGTCTTCTCCAAGATCGGCAACCAGCTGCCGGGCGGCCTGCTCCCCTGAAATGAATTCAGTGGAGTTCACCCCGGGCATTATATCAAGGGTCTTTTGCAGATGAGAGATATCGGCCGCCGAGGCATTCTCATGCAGAATCACCGAAATGCCAATGTTTTCCTTTACATGATCCGATATCTTGTGGGCATGCATGATCACCAGGCCCAGCAGACCCAGTACAAACAAAACAAGGGTGATGCTAACCACCGTGGAGATATAGGAGGTTTTCAGCCTTCTGCCAACAATGATTTCTTCTTTCCGGGCCATATGCACATGGTTTGATGCCTGCAAAAGTAATAAAAATCCTGTACATCTCTTCTGCCAACTGCTGTAACCATCAGCAGGATAAGCACAGCCACCCGATGAACTATGGGTTTTTTTGCATATATTTAACGAAGAATTTCAGGATTTATGTTTCATAAAAATTAATAAAATATGAAAAACATCCTTTTGATCATGCTGGCAACAATAATGGTTTTAATGGCTTCAGGCTGCGGCAGCCCCGGGAGGCAGCAACAGGAAGATGTTGAGGGCATTCTGGTAGTTGCAAACAAGTCGGGCAATGATGTTCATTTTGTGTCGCGCTCAACCGGGGAGATTCTTGCCCAGCTGCCTGCAGGGCTTCAACCCCACGAGGTGGAAGTGTCGGAGGATGGAGAGATTGCCGTTGTGTGCAATTATGGTGACGGAGAAAACCCGGGGAACAGCCTTTCGGTTTATTCAGTATCTGAAGCCCGGCTGTTGATGAACATTGACCTTGGAGAACATACCCGCCCCCATGGGATGCAGTGGATGCCCGGAACCCATTCACTGCTGGTAACAGCCGAGGGAAGCGGTCATCTGCTGGTGGTGGATGTGCTGGCCGGGCAGGTGGTGCAGGCTTTCCCCACCCGGCAGCAGGTATCGCATATGGTAGCGGCCTCCCCTGCTATGGGCCGGGCCTTTGTGCCCAGCCTGCGCTCGGGTTATGTGACGGTTATTGATCTGCAGAGTGGGCAGATACTGGCCCAGGTATTCAGCGGGCAGGGAGCAGAAGGGGTTGATGTGTCTCCTGATGGAAGGGAAGTTTGGGTTACCAACAGGGGTGAAAATACCATCAGTATTATTGATACCCAAACCCTTGAAGTACTTGGCCAAGTACCCTGCGAAGATTTCCCCATCCGGGGGAAGTTTTCCCCTGATGGGAGCCTGTTTCTGGTGAGCAATGCCCGCTCGGGAGATATTGCTGTTTTTGATACCCGGGCCCGCCTGATGACACACCGCATCCCCCTTACCCCGCCTGCCCCTTCCGGGGAAGACAATAACAGGTTTTTCCATGAATTCCAGGAAACCTCAGTTCCAATTGGAATTGTTATTCCTGACAATCAATGGGCATATGTGGCAAATACCCGCTCGGATGCCATTTCGGTAATTGATCTGGAAACCTTTGAAATTACAGAGCATTTCCTGGTAGGAAGAGAACCTGATGGGATCGGATTTTCTCCCATTCATCCCCAGGTCCGCTAAAAAAAACTGCCCCGCAAATCAGGGGCAGTTTTTTTAACTGTCAGGCATGTATTTACCTGGAAATCATCATCTTGTTGATGAAGGTGCCATGGTTGGTATTCAGCCTGTAAAAGTAGACGCCATTGGGCAAACTACCAGCCTGGAAAGTAGCCTGCTGGCCTGTTAATGCCTCAACATAACCCTCAAACAATACGGCAACTCTTTCTCCCACCACATTGTAGATCTCCAGACTAACATTTCCGCTCTGCATCAGTTCAAATTCAATAGTTGCTTCAGTTCGCAGGGGGTTGGGGAATGCCCTGATGGTGGCCTGTGCATTGGTTATCAGCGGCCGGCTGTCAAGAGGTGATGAAGGTTCGATAACCACAGCTTCACATTCAATCACCATATAATCGGCAATGGTGCAACCTTTGGCATCTTTTACCACTACAGCAAATGGGCCAACTCCTGTTGTGGTTATAGTCTGGGTTGTTTCTCCTGTGCTCCACAGGTAGGTATAAGGGGGTGTACCTCCCGATGGAATGGCTTTCAGGTCGGCAGTAATGCTCACCAGGCCGTGGAGGGCAATCAGCCCGTCAATATCATAACCATCCTGATCGGCAGCAGCAGTGAATTCATCCGGATCAGAAACATCCTTCAGATAAACATACTGTATCCATGGCAGATCGCCCAGTTCAATGAGGGCATCCAGGCAGTAAACACCCAGGTAATGCCAGGTATCGCCCAGGCCCGGCACATTCAAGTTACCCTGAACCGGTTTATACAGCTCTTCATTGATATACTGTGCCACCCATACTTTTACCTTTTCGGGATAGGTAGCGCATGTTTCATCGCCAAAGGAGGTTTCAACAATCTGCAGGTCCTTGCCATCGGCATTCAGTACCGGGGCTGCAAACTTAACGATCATCTCCCCGCCAAAGCCCAGGGTAAAGAATGATCCTTCTTCATTTTGCCCGGACGGTTTACCGATTACCTTGTCGGGGTTGCTGCGGGCTTCAAGCACGGGCTCGCCCAGCTTGTTCTTGCCCTGGCGATACCAGACCCAATCGGAAACATAGGCTTTCTGATTGTCGGCAACACACACTATATTTTCTGCCAGCAGTTCAAGAGCAAGGGGCTCGGGGGCTCCTATGGTGACGCATTTCCACCAGATGCAACCGTTCTGGTCGGTTACAACCACTGTATATTCACCCGGCTCAAGCAAGGTATGTGCAAAGGCCTGCGATTTATCGGCTCCCGGTGTTCCATTGAAGTCATCTTCCTTGCACCAGGTGAACAGGCAAACATTATAGGGGCCGACCCCTCCGGTGATAAAGCCGGTGATCATGCCATCCTTCTTGCCATAGCAGCTTGCATCGAACACTTCCAGGTCAACCAGCAGTTCATCCGGTTGGGGGATCAGGTCTTTGATCACAAAGACGCAATCGTTCTCATCCATAACCAACCAATGTATGGGGCCAGCGTCCACGGGTACTGTCTGAGGCAACTCACCCACCTGGGTAAGCTGCCCGTTGGGACCTTCACCAACAGCATAAAGGGTCAGCTTGCCGGTTCCGCCCTTGCCGGTGACAAGAACCTCGGTTGAGCCGCCATAACACAGGATGGGATCAAATTTCCAGCTTACCTCGATTTTGTCGGGATCGGTCAGTTGGAATTCCACGGGAACCCAGCAGCCATTTTCATCCATCACAACCCATGTATATTTTCCTGCGCCCAGTAAAAGAGGCTCTGCCAGTGGCAGGTTGGACACAAACACCAGTTTATCTTCCACTTTATCGTAAAGCTTCAGAATACCTGTACCCCCTTGGGCCTCCACGTCAACCAGCACTTTTTCCCCAAAGCATAATATGGGGTCGTACACAGCGGCTGCCACCACCGGATCGGGCTCCTCAATGGTAATACACATTCTCCATTCGCAGCCGTTTTTGTCAACCACAACCACCATGTATTCCCCGGCTGCCAGACCATCGAATACAGCATCGGGATCGTGATGTCCGGCTTTATCAGCGCATACAACAGCTTCCAGGGTGCAGTAGGGGAACAGGCAGATGCTGTATGGATCAGCACCTCCGAGGATCTCAATGCTGATCATGCCATCTTCGGCACCAAAACAGCTTATGTGCTGAACCTTATAATCCACAACCAATTCTATGCCATCTTCAATTTCCTCGATAATGGGGAATATGCACCCATTTTTATCCTTAACCACCCAATTAATGGATCCTGCTCCAACGCTCACTGTTTGTGGCAGAGCACCCACCAGAACATGTTCGCCGTTTACAACAGCATAGAGCTTCAAAACGCCGGTGCCCCCGCTTCCGGTAACGGTAACTTCTGTTTCATCGCCGTAGCAAAGTATAGGGTCATAATCAATTTCAACCAAAATGGCCGGGGGCTGGTTCAAGGTAAAGTTAACGGGAACCCAGCAATGGTTCTCATCCATCACCACCCATGTATAAGCGTCAGCTGGCAGGTTCAGGGGTTCAGCCAGGGGCAGCCAGGAAACAAACACATTTTTACCCTCAACCACATCATAAAGGCCCAGTTTACCGGTGCCTCCCGAGGCAGTTACATTCACCAGGGTGCTTCCTCCATAACACAATATGGGGTCGTACACGGCAGCGGCAACCACGGGTTCGGGCTCGGTCAGGGTGACGCATTCTGTCCATTCACAACCATTGGCGTCTACCACCATGATGTTGTATTTGCCTGCCACTAGGCCTTCAAACATTGCATCCTCGCATTTTTCCTCGGGGCAAACCGGCTCTTCAGGGCATCCCTGGATCAGGCAGATCTTGTAAGGAGCTTCTCCTTCAAGAACCTCCACCTTGATCCATCCGTCATCACCATCATGGCAGCTGATATGGCCCAGGCTGAGTTTTACATCTACCTCATAGCCATCGTCCAGGTTATCCTGAATGAGGAACATGCAGCCGTTGTCATCCTTTACAACCCAGTTAATGGGACCGGCAGCTGCTTCTACAGTAGTGGGGAGGTCATCTACGTAAATATGGTCTTCTCCAACTACTGCATAAAGCTTCAGGGTACCTGTGCCACCACTTCCTTTAACTTTTACCATGGTTGTGCCTCCATAACATACAATGGGATCAAAATCCCATTGCACGGCGATGGCCTCAGGATCTGTCATGACGACATTCACCTCCACGGGACCGCAGGAATTGGCATCATCAATATACACCTTATGAGTGCCTTTCCCCAACTGGGTCAGGTTCAGGGTATGGCCATCAACCACCCCTTTGGATGCTGTATAGGGGGGTGTGCCACCGCTGATGTGAATAACTGCACTTCCGGTTAGTGTTTCCGGGCATAAGGGGTTGTGCTGCTCAGTTATCTGTGCAGTGAGTTCCGCGGGCTCGGGCACGTACACGCATTCCCAGGTAATGCAACCGTAATTGTCAACCACCTCTATCAGGTAGTAACCCGCTTTCAGGTTGCGGTAGGTGGCCGTCTGCGGGGTCTGCTCCAAAAGGCTCTTATCGGTGATCTCCATCACATCATCTTCGCAACCATCATAAATGATGCAAATACCGAAGGGTTTTGCCCCCCGCATCTCTACAAAGATCCTGCCATCGGCTTCCCCGTAACAACTTACAGGGGTGACCGTAATATTGACATCCATCTCACAAACCACATCATCGCAATGGTGATCGCTGATCCAGTTACCAATATAACCGGCTGCCACTTCCACATCATGTCCGGGAGATGCAGGATAAACGTTGGCAAAATACGTGTCGATGGTTTTCATGGCCTCCTTTAGCTGGGGAAACATCTCCAGAGAAGTTCCACTAAGATAAATTGCGGCATACTGTGCAAAGGCGGATTTGGTGGGAGTGTTGGGAGGCCAGAAAAGAGCTTTCGCCTCCTGTTTTCCGAATTCATATTTACCAGCCCCGATTACTACCTTGAAAGGCCACTCAACCCCAGGCTTAGAGAACCAGTAACCCTGAGAATAGGCGCAGAGTACTACCTGCGATATCTCTGCTTCCTGGTTTGGCTCCATCCCATAGGATGGCTGTGCTTTCTCCGAGGCATATAAGCCGGAGGTAATGATCATCATTCCTGCCAATGCCCCAAACAGACGTAATAGTCCAAGTTTTTTCATAGATGATTTTTTTGGTGAATAAATGAGGTAAGTGCATATTAAAACAAACGAAAAAAAGCCCGATTAATAGACAAAAAATAACAGTTTGTTTTAACATACATGCCAAATATAATTCGACATTTCCTATCAAACAATTGGGATTTCCTGTAAATTTTTATACGAATTAACCCTTACAAAAAATTAAGTAGATAAGGAAGAGACAAAAAGGCAACATCTTGTCAATCAAAAGTTTATGTATTATATTTGATTGAATATGTGTAGGTTTTTGATAAGAAAAACATTCCATCCTGCTGGAAAAGAAAAGACTTCAGTTTTCCTATAAATTACATCTATATCACAATAAACAGCCAAAATAATACGTTCAAATTCATATATTTTTCCGTTCTTTTATGTGTATCAGGCCCAACATTGTAAAAAACCTGTTATAAGCTACCGGGAAGGCAACAAGAATGATTATTTTTGTAATGAAAAAAAAAGACAAAGGCAATGGCAAACAGGATCATGGATCCCATCGGCAGGCTGATGGGTTTGCGTTACAAGTCGCACCCCTGGCATGGAGTGGAGATTGGAAGCCAGGCTCCAGAAGTACTAACCTGTTTTGTGGAAATGGTGACCACCGATACGGTAAAATACGAGATCGACAAGATCTCGGGCTACCTGCGCATAGACCGCCCCCAGAAGTACTCCAATGTTCTTCCTGCTCTGTACGGGTTCATTCCACAAACCCTTTGCCTGCATACTGTGGCAGAATATGCCATAGAAAAGACCGGACGGAAGGAAATTGTTGGTGACAACGACCCTCTGGATATATGCATTCTTACGGAAAAAACCATATCCCACGGGGATATACTGGTTGAGGCTGTTCCCATTGGTGGATTCCGTCTTATCGACCGCAATCAGGCCGACGACAAGATCATCGCTGTTCTGAAGGACGATGCGGTTTACGGGGCCATTCGTGATATTACCGAATGTCCTGCCCCGGTGATTGAGCGTCTGAAGCATTATTTCCTTACCTATAAAGACCTTCCCAACACCCGTCTGGATGTTGAGATCACCCATACTTACGATTCAGCAGAAGCCCGGGAAGTGATCCGCCGCTCCATGGACGATTACCGGCTGAAGTTTGAAAACCTCGACAGCCTGCTTTCTTCCGTCTAATAGCAGGAGGTCAGTTTAAAGAGCCTTCCGGGCAATGGTTTTACCAAACCCTTGAATTCGAGATTCAGCAGCAGGGCCGATACCTGGCTAAGGCTGTAGCCCGCATGGGCCACAATGAAGTCGAGGGCCGCCTCAGGATGGATGCGTAAGAAACTTACCATGGCCTCTTCATCAGGATCCAGGTCCTCGAACAACGATCTTTGGATGGTTTTCCTTCCCTGATCATTGTTCCACCCCATGATATACTCCAGGTCGGCCACTGTTTCCAGAAGGCAAGCCTTGTTATTTTTTATCAGCTGGTTGCATCCCGCGCTGAAGAGGTCAGAGCTACGCCCGGGTACTGCAAATACATCGCGGTTATAGCTGTTGGCGATATTGGCAGTAATCAGGGCCCCACCTCTGGAAGCAGCCTCCACCACGATCACTGCATCGCAAAGGCCTGCAATGATTCGGTTTCGGCGGGGAAAGTTTTCACGGTCGGGCTTGGTGCCACTGACAAAATCACTTACCAGGGCGCCTTGCTGCACCACTTTTCGGGCCAGCTTCAGATGCAGGGGTGGGTAAATGCGGTCAAGGCCATGGCCTAACACTGCTGCCGTGTTCAGCCCATGGTCCAGGGCGGCTTTATGTGCGCAGGCATCCACCCCGTATGCAAGGCCGCTGACAATAAGTGCCTGATGAGCTGATAGACCTTCTACCAGCTGCTGACAAACCTCCCTCCCATACTCAGTGATGGACCGGGTGCCTACTACGGCTACCACTTTGTGGGCATTCAGGCTTACATTCCCTTTTACAAAAAGTAGCACCGGGCCATCCTCACAATGTTTCAGACGGGAAGGGTATTCCTTGTCCAGAAAAAAAAGTGCCTGTATACTATGCTTCTCAATAAATGCAATTTCTTTCTCAGCCCGGGCAAAATTGGACTGACTGCGGATAACCTGGGCCAGGGTCCTGCCAATGCCCGGTATCTTTATCAGACTGGATTCTTTCTCGCGAAATATGCCCTCAACACCCCCGCAATATGAAACCAACTTTTTAGCTGTTATGCCCCCTATGCCAGGCATCAGACTTAGAGATATCTGGTATAGAAGGTCCTGCGACATCCTGGTTGTTCTTTTAAGAGAGTTTCTTTTGTGATAAAATTAAAAATTATTAAAATAATAAAATATGATTCGTAAAAAATAGTTTTACAAATCCTATCCTTAACCGGAGCATTTAAGAACCCCCAGGAAATAGTTCCAGGCGTCAGGGCTTGAAAAATGATTAAAGATTGTAGCAGGGCCGGTTTATGTTTCTGACAAAACCATCACCTACCCGTCACCTACCCGTCATCTACCCGTAAATTTACGGGTAGATGACGG
>OBJA01000089.1_pt1 | contig 90595 bp, 83 predicted proteins | sample 1519751 | NCBI WGS metagenome assembly OBJA01 (sample SAMEA3881238, study PRJEB22517) | soil metagenome | biome: lake sediment; feature: soda lake sediment; material: sediment, water from around vicinity | place: India | collected 2013-12-23 | depth 3 m | reverse complement strand
CATTCTAGCGACTCTCAACACCCTGTCAATCACCTTTTACTATAAATCTGCAAATGACTTGTTTTTAAGGAAGTCTTATATAGTTCCCCACAGTTGTAAACAGCGATTTCCGCCAGTACTCATGGCCCTGGCAAGCAACCACGGGCAAACACGGAGGTTTAGCCCCAAGCCGGGCGATCAGGTTAAACTCCCCCTCGGAATCCCGGTAAATTTCCACCCGCACTCACACACCACTTAAAGTACGGAAAGTTAGCAGCTGAAAATAGAACTCATGAAAAACAAAATCATTACCCTCAACTGCCCAGCCTGCAAGGCCCTCGTAAAATGGGACGAACAGCACCCTTACAGGCCGTTTTGCTCAAAACGCTGCCTGTCTATTGATTTTGGGCATTGGATAATGGAAAAACACAGCATTCCGGGCCACCCGGCGCTTGATGAAGAGGAATATCCAGACAGGCTCAGGCGCTAAGCATCAATACCTGTAACCATTCAAAACCACTCCCAGGCTATCCCAAGCTCAGCGTTGAGGAGCCACACCGTCATTTTGACCAACAGCCTGACGGCACCTTGACCCCACGGGGATTGGCGGCAGACACATTGATAGCAATTTCGCTACAGCCCAAGTCTGCAGCCTGCCTACCAACAGCCGTGGCTGTAACGATGTATGAGGTGGCTGTATTGCCGGACACGTCGATTCTGTAATGTCCTTCTCTGGATTGACTGCCCTGATACCCCGTCTGTGCCAGGGTGCCATAGGTGGGATTATTGGCACGGTACTTTTCCTGAAGCACCTGGGTATACAGCAGGGCATCCATGCCATCGGCGCGTCGAGCCTTGTATGTATATTGCTGGTAGGCCGGATAGGCGATTGAAACCAGAATGGCCAGGATCACTACTGTCACCATCAATTCCACCAGGGTAAAACCGGGCTCCCTCTTTTTTGATGGTGCTGCAGCTCCTGATTGTTGCATGTGTCCGTCACCTCTAATTGCTGCAGGAATCAGCTGCATTGATTGGCATTGTTTCCTACAACCAGTGATATACCCGTTTGATTGCTGGTAAGCCCTGCAAAGGTGAGAACAATCCTGCTCGACAGGGTCTGACAAAATATCCGGTTGACGCTCAATTCAATTTCGCCTGACCAGCCTGCCGAGCGGTTACTGTATTTGACAGTGCATGAAAATGTGCGGCTGGTGGGTGTTGTACAGCTGGCAGGATAGATCAGATAGGCGTCAATGCTTGCATTTTCAATATCCGCATCCAGTGATACGTTGCCAGGGCCACCGCTAATGGCTCCAGAAATTGCGAGCTCGTACACAGTCACTTCCACTTCAGGCCCTGAATCAGGATCAGGTATACCTGGGTTTTCGCTATCATCCGGAAGCGATGGCTCCACTGGTGAAAACTCATCCTGTACGACTGAATCGCTGTCGCTCCAGTAGGCTGTGCTCGCTGCTGCTGACTGCGTCTTGTGGGCCAGCGCCAAGAAGTTGGCAATATTGCTGGCAGGATCCTTGCGATATATGGCAGATGCCAGAATCACATTCTGCCCGATTCCGTGCCTGTCTTCCCAGCCCACTGTAACCAGCACATTGACCAGTTCGGGATTGGTGTCATCACTGGCAATACCCCATGTGCGATTGAATATCACAATTCGGCCTTGAGGTGCATCGCCACCATTGCCATTATCAAGGCGCGCGTCAGTGGCGGTCAGAAAACTCCTCAATTCTTGCAATTTTGCCTCGGCAAGCGCTACAGCCTCTGCCTGAACTCTTGCCTCGCTATTGATTTTTTGGGTAACGCCATGAAAACCCAGCACAGCAAGCAATCCTGCTGCCAGCAGCACAAAGGCAATGAGGGCTTCGACAAGTATAAATCCGCCAGCATGCCTGACGGCGTAACGGTTGCTGCTCTTCATTTCTCACATCCCTGTAGAAACATTAGTTTGACGGGTCGAAATCACGCCATGAACCGGGAATTTCAGCGATTTTGTATTCCTCACCAAGACCGGGAGAACGAAATGAACGGTGTGCTTCTTCATGATGAGCTCCGCCAAAATCAAGAGGCTTACCGTGGATTTTCGTATTTGCGGTATGGCTTGTCATATTACCGCGCAACGCTACAGTGCCATGGATTTGCCCATTGCCCCAGCCATGGGTAGCGCAGTCGTTATCCGCAAAATAAATCAGCCCATGGATAACCGGCGCACCATTGATTTTCGGACATCCCACTGATCTGTCGAAATAAAGGATTACGGGCTTGTCGGCTGAACCAAGGCTGTTGTGCCAGTTAATGCCGTTCCAGCCCGGCTGATCAGCGGGGAAGCGCGGATAGCTGCCATCCACCACAAATACCTGTGAGGGATGACTGGCCTCCTGTTGCAACAGTTTTGCCTTGACAGCCACCTCTTCCCGTTCATATTTGTCGTTGCCATCAGTATAACTTGGTACAACCACGCCAAATATCGACTCAGCAAGGGACATCGATGGCAGCAATGCCTTCTTTGTGCCTCCATTTAGATTAAAGTGGCCTTGATCAATACAGTTTATCGTCCCTGTGGTGGTACCTATGGCAATACCCAGTTCTGTGTTTGGATAGATATTCGGATTGCCTTTTACTCCCCCCATACACCCTTCCACCATGACGGGCGGTCCGTTGAATTCCGATGGTTTGGCCCCTGTTACAGAAGGAGAAAAGAGCTCATTGATAAGACCCACCATGACATCAATTGCAACTGTTTTTCGTATATGGGAATCATTCACGGCACTGGCCATGGATTCCACAGTGATGACAACAGGGTGGCCATCAAGACAATTTTTCAGCCTGTATGAGATATTGTGTGTATAGCTGTCCGCATTGAGTTGTGTCTGTCCGTAGGCTTTTGGAGCTGCCGTATCATTGGCACAGGAGACTCCATCGTGATCAGCATCAGACCAGATCAATTCACCATGGTTTTGCTCGAACCAGTTAACTCCGTACTCCAGTCCGCCCGATACCGCCGAGTAAATCTCCTTGTTTCGCACATCAGTTCCGACGATTTTTTGTTCGATGAGTGCAACGCGCCCCACCATCAGGGTGGTAATCGTGGCGACTGTCAGCAAGACGATAACCATGACCAGGACAATAAATCCCTGTTGAGGTAATCCGGGACAGTATTTTGGTAATTCTTTTCCCATTCATTGTGCTCCTTTTAACTGCCATCCCTCTATCAGGGTTTTGTTTGCAGATAGTCATTCCTGATTTTGACATCTGTGCGCAAGGACATGGTGACGGCATCGTCCCCGGAAAGGATTCCCTCCAGGGTTATCTCGATTTTCCGGCGCCACAAACACTTGTCGTCGTTAATCGCTCCTGCACCTGGCGTACAGCTCGTTTTTGGTGCGCCCGGATTGATGTTGACAAAGGGATAAACAGTGGAGTCGCCTGCACTTTCATCACTGACATAAACCAGTGAAAATCCCATCCGGGTTATGGTCACCGTGTTATCTGTTATATCCTGCCATGTGCCCGAATTACACGTATGTGAATTACCGGCAGTACGCATCTCCACAGCGCCATCATTCCAGCGAAAACCGAACTTTTCAAACCTGTCGCTGCTTAGCCCGCCATCCCCGTCAATATCATAGCTGTAAAGAATACAGTGACAATCCGATGTGCAAGGCGATACGGCCCCCGATGCATTCCCTGGTGTGGCGAAGGCAAATAACTGCACCCACCCGAATTCGTTGATACGCGGCACCGCAGCCTGATAAAAATCAAGGATGTTATAGACTGGTGTTATACCATCATTATCTTCAACATAGGGATTGCTGACGGGACCATCGGTGCCCCACTCCCAGGCATGTCTACCTGACCAGTTGATGTAACCAGCACGCTGTATATCCCTTGCCATCAGATCCAGGCCCCCCCTCAACTGCTGATTGAGCCGGGTTGCAGCCACGGATTCACTACCTGTCACTGTTACCCTCAAAATAACAGTCAAGACGCTGGTCAACAGAATCAGGCTCACGGTGATACCCACCATCAATTCCACCAGGCTGACACCCCATTGACAGTGATTGAGGCCCTCTGCCTTTAGCATTTCGGGTAACCTCCTTTACTCGTACCATGAGGATGACAGATGCGCACCCGGCCAGAGACTCCCACCCTTATCTGAAGAGACTTTTTGTCAGAAATCACTTCAATGGTCCCGGCAGGGCTTGCAGTCCGCCTCAACCGATTAAATCTGAATCCGCCACCAGGAAAATTGTGCTTGATTGCCACGCCTGGAAAGTCGTCGCCATAAAGTACCTGGCGCACACTTGCGCCAGCCACATCAATTGCACAGGAATTGGCACCGGATGCGGCGGTGCAATCACAAGAGGGAGTGGGCGAAAACCCCAGGCACCAACGGTCGGCATTGATAGCCAGGGCGAGATTCTGATCTCTGACAGGCCCCTCTGCTCTGGCTTGCAGTATCAAACCATGAATACTTTCAGCAGCGCGTTTGACTCGAACACCGGCAAGATAATCGCTGAAAGAGGGCATCAGCACAGTGGCAAGAATTGCAATAACAGCCATGGCTACCAGCATTTCTACCAGAGTAAAACCCGTTTGGTGGTGGCTGCCTGTTGGCGACCGACAATATCTGCAGAAACAGTTAATCCGGCAGATGCATCGTAAATACATTGATGTCATGAGTATCACACCTCCCTGTGTGCTACCGATTCAGAGATGGCCGATACAGGCCCCTGTGGCCACGGCTCTCAGGTGCATGGATAAAGCGAACAGTTGTGTAACGTAAAACCGTAGTGCTCAACCACCGCGGCACAGACTCCGCCAGACCGGCAATACTATTTTCAGCAAACCAGTGAACTTCATCATCGCAACGATGCAAATCATCAGTTACACAGAAGTCGCTGACCTGTTTGGGGATATTGAAATCAAGGTATTGAGTTGGACCTTTACTTATCAGGTTGATGATAAGACGGCGAACCATTTGAGCGGGGAAAAAGCGCAACTTGCAGTTGTTATTTTGGGTCATGACCGTCATCCGTGACAGCGAGTTTGGGTCAGTATAGACACGTTTTCAGGAATCTCCAAGTACAGCACTTGATCCCAGTTCACTTGGTTCCAATTCCGGGCCGGTGGGCACTGGCTCAGGTTTCAATAATTACAGGCCACTGATAGCGGGTCGACAGGCTTGAGTGAACAAAACTGCCCTGCCCCATCAACCGGACGCTGGATAAATGTCTATATGTAGTTGATGGTCCTCAACTGGATGCTGCTATATCGTTCGACGCGGGGTTTCCCTCATCTGGTTATCAGTGCTTCCAGAATTGGCTGATTGGCCGCTGGAAATTGCAGCTGCCCGAGACTGGCCAGGGGCATCCAGGCGATTTGCTGACCTTCATTGCCATGGGGTACGCCGGTGAATTGCCACACCTGCCAGACATCGAGAAAGACCGCCTTGTCGGGGTAGTTGTGCTGCAGTTGCAGATAGGGGGCGGCACTGGTCAGGGTGACGGCCAACTCTTCCAGCAGCTCGCGGGCAAGGGCATCTAGGGGCTGCTCCCCCTGCTGGACCTTGCCGCCGGGAAATTCCCACAGGCCGCCCTGGTGCAGGTGATCCGGCCTTTTGGCCACCAGTATCTGCTTTTTGTCAGCGCTGTAGATGACGGCGGCTACTACGTGGATGGAGGTCATTGGCTTTGGGTGCGCCCGACATCAGACTGCTTCATGTCCTGTACTCCGCATTGATAGTCACATACTCGTGGGACAGGTCGCTGGTCCACAGGGTTTCCCGCGCTTTGCCACGACCCAGCTCAATATAAATGGTGATTTCTTCCTGGTCCATGACCCGCTGGCCAGCGGTTTCGGTATAGCTGGCAGCCCTGCCGCCCTGTTCGGCGATCAGCACATCGTTGAGCTTCAGTGATACCCGATTGACGTCGAGATCCTCCAGCCCGGCGCGGCCAATGGCGGCGAGTATACGACCCCAGTTCGGGTCGCTGGCAAACAGTGCTGTCTTGACCAGGGGGGATTCAGCCACGGCATAGCCCACTTTCAGGCATTCTCCGCTATCCCTGCCACCATTGACAGCAACGGTGACAAATTTGGTGGCCCCTTCCCCGTCGCGGATGATGGCCTGGGCCAGCTCGCAGCACACATGATCAAGGGCGTTCTGAAACGTTTCGCGGCTGGGTGTAGTAATGACTGCGCCGCTGGCACCAGTGGCCACCAGGGTGATGGCATCGTTGGTGGAGGTATCGCCGTCGATGGTGATGCGGTTGAAGGAACGGTTTACCGCCCGGGTAAGCATGGTCTGGAGCAATTCAGGCTCAACCAGAGCATCAGTGGCAACATAGGCCAGCATGGTGGCCATATCGGGTTTGATCATGCCTGCACCCTTGGCGATACCGGTAATGGTGACGGGCACGCCGTCGATATCCACTTTCAGGCTGGCGCCCTTGGGGCGGGTGTCGGTGGTCATGATACCCAAGCCCGCATCAGCCCAGCCGTTTTCATCGCATTTTTGCAGGGCAGCGGGCAGGGCCGCGAGGATCTTCTCGACGGGCAGCGACTCACCGATTACACCGGTTGAATAGGGCAGGATTTGTGCGGGTTCACAACCGGTGATGTGGGCCAGTGCTGTACAGACCCGGAGGGCATCGTCGAGCCCCCGCTGGCCGGTACCGGCGTTGGCATTGCCGGTATTGGTCACCAGATAACGCAGCTGCTGTCCTCCCAACTGCTGGCCGTCAATATTCTGTCTGGCAACTTGCACCGGGGCGGCGCAGAAGGCGTTGCGGGTAAAACAGGCGGCGACGCTGGCGCCCTCGTCAAAGGCCATGATCACCAGGTCCTTGCGGCCAGGCTTTTTGATACCCGCCGATGTGGTGCCAAGGCGAAAGCCCCTGACTGGGTGCATAAAAGGGAAGGTATCTTTGCCTACAGGCATCGCGAGGGTTCCTTGGTCTGACATCTGACGCTGGGGGGCTGTGGTTTGGGCGCTGGATTGTATTGTCGCGGTGGCCCTCAAGCCTCCGCTGGCAGCTGCTGCCGGAGCGCGCCAAAGGGGGAGGATTCTATCTCAATCTCTGCCTGGAAGTAATCGCTGGCATAGTGGGGCAACTGAGCCAAGGTGGGCACCGACGCCGGAATTGACCCAGTCCAAAGATAAAAAGCCCCGGTGACAGTAACCGGGGCCGTTTATATGCACAACTAGCGGGGCGGTTACAGGTGAAAACGCACACCAGCTTCGAAGGAGCGCTCGGGGCCAACATAGATACCCTCTCGCAGCCCGGTGATGTAGCGCTTGTCGGCAAGGTTCTTGACGGCGCCAAACAAGGTCAGCCTCTCGCTGAATTTGTACTGGGCCATCAGGTCAATCACAGTGTAGGAAGGCATCTCGCCGCCCCATATGCCACCGGCGGCATTAGTGGGAATATCGACGCGGTTGGTAGCATCACCAAACTGCTCACCCCGATGGTGGGCGGTAAGCGCTGCGCTGAGAGGGCCAGCGCTGTAGTTGAGAGCCAGGTTGCCGAGGATTTTGGGAGCATAGGGCAGTCGGTTGCCGCTGTTATCGCCGCTCCTGAATTCCGAGAGCGGCACCCAGGTGGCATTGCCGTCGATGCTGAATCCGCCGCCCAGTTGATAACCCAGCACCAGCTCCATACCCCGGTGACGGGTTTCCCCGGCATTGGACTGGGACAGGTTAGGGTCGCTGTTGCCGGTCACCACCTGGTTGTCGAAATCCATATAGAAGGCAGCGACTTCATAGTTGAAAGGCCCCTGGAAACCGCGGATACCCATCTCGTAGTTGATGGAACGCTCACCGTCCAGCTTCTGATCGGTGAGGCCATCGAGGGCGACCCCGTTTGAAGCCGGTGAGAAGGCCTTGTAGACACCACCGTATAGCTGGGCGGACTCGGTCAACTCGAAGGTGGCGCCCACACCGGGGAGTAACTCGGTGTTGGAGGTGGAGGCAGACTCGTTGTTCTGGGTCAGTACACGGCGATCCTGCTCGTAGGATTCCACCCGCAGTCCGGGCGTAATCGCCAGCCGCTCGTTGATGACAAAGCGGTTCTGCACATAGCCGGCGATGCTGTCGGCAGAGTCGACGATATGGCGGTCGTTGTTGCCGGTGCGGTCCGCCGCGCGGGTGGCACGAATGCGCCTGTCGTCGGATTCCTCCTCCATGAAACGCAAGCCAAACTCGGCCTGATTCTCGAGGCTGAACAGGCTGTGATCCACTGTTAACCGGGTCTCGATGCCGTAACGTTCGAAGGAACGGTTGTTGCCTGTGATGGCGTCGGTATACACCCAACGGCCAGCAGCGTTGGAGGCCGTGGTGTTGACCCCGTAGCGCCAGTAGTCTCGGGTGACGTCGCTCCAGTACACCAGGGTATTGAGGGTGGCGCGGTCGCCAAGGGTCCACTGGTGGTTGAGGTCGACACCGAGGCGGTCGGTGAGGAACCAGTCATCCGGTGCCGGGTTGTAGGTGCGTCCGGCGCGGTAGTCTCCCAGCAGCAGTCCGCGGTAGGAGATATTGGCATCATTCTCGTGCCAGGAGAGCTTCAAGCCCAGGGTGTGATCAGCGTTGAGGTGGATGCCGGCCTTGACCATGATGTCGGTCATGTCATAGCCCTTGCCCATGAACCCATCGCTCTTGGCACGGGTGGCGACAATACCGGCAAAGGTGTCGCCGGACTCGCTGCTACCGCCCGCCTCCACCGTGGCTTCGCGGGTATCGAACGAGCCGACCCGGGCGGAAACCAGCACGCCATCGTCCGGGGTTTTGGTCCGGTAGTTAATTACACCGCCGATGGTGGACGGGCCATAGCGCAGGGACGCCGAGCCCTTTAACACTTCAATGCCTTCCATGCGCTGTATACGGGGATTGAAATAGCGCTCGTTGCCGATAAACAGCCCCGGGGCCACCGGTACGCCGTCCTCCAGGATAAGTGATTTGGACTCGCTGGCGGACAGGCCGCGAATACCGATATTAGACACAATACCGCTTTCTTCCTCGCTTTTGGCATTGATACCAGGAACCCGGCGCAGGGCGTCCTCGGTGGACAGAGGCTGGATCAGTTCCAGCTGCTCGCGGTCTATCAGTACCACCGAGCCTGTCATCTTCGACACGTCCTCAAGGCGCTTGCCCACCACTTCGATCACTGGCATGGGCAGTGCGCGTTCCCGCTCAGTCTGGGCAAGGGTAGCAGCAGATATCATCCCTGCAGCAACAGCAACGACGAGGTGCTGGCGCTGCAAGAGAGGGAAAGGTGATGGGCGTGAACTCATTGGTTTGACTCCTTGGTGGATACAGCTGTGGTGGACCCGCAGGCGAGACAGTGCAACCACCCCGCCAGGGAAAGCAGGTGAGAGTCTATTTGTAAATGATAATGATTGTCAATTAACTATAAGAGTTGTTTTTATTCTTATTGATCTGGCGCAAGCACTGCCTCCCAAGGGACGAGGAAAAGTATTGTTGCCTACGGCCATTTGGGGCTTCTTGTTCTGAAGTCTGAAGCCTGACTTTCGACCGGCTGGGCCTCAGCCCAGCTTGCCATGACACTGTTTGAACTTCTTGCCCGAGCCACAGGGACAGGGATCATTGCGCCCGACTTTCTGCTCTTCCCGGACATAGGGCTGGGGTGCGGCCTGGTTCTCTGCAGGGGGTTTTTCAACTTCACCAATGCTTGCCATTTCGGCGTGCTGGAATTCCATTTTCTGTCGGGCCAAAACCTCCCGCTGCTTGCGTTCGAGTGCTTCCACCTCGTCGTGATTGCGGATTTCAAGGCGGCTAAGGAAGCGGATGGTCTCCAGCTTGATATTGTCGAGCATGGTCCTGAACAAGGCGAAGGATTCGCGCTTGTATTCCTGCTTGGGGTTTTTCTGGGCGTAGGCGCGCAGGCCGATGCCCTGACGCAGGTAGTCCATATTGGACAGATGCTCCTTCCACTGCATGTCAAGCACTTGCAACATGATCTGCTTTTCAATGACGTGGATATCGGCGCCGATGCGCTCGCTTTTTTCCTGGTAGGCCCTGTCGACAGCGTCCACCACCAGGGCGCGGATTTTCTCCTCGTGGAGACGTTTGTCTGCATCCAGCCACTGCTGCAGGGGAATCTGCACACCGAATTCGCTTTCGAGGGCATCTTCGAGTCCTTCCACATCCCACTGCTCCGGCAGGCTTTGGGGGGGCACAAAGGTACTGACCACCTGATTGACCACGTCGCCCCGCACCGCGCTGATGACATCGCTGATATCGTCCGCTTCGAGCAGCTCATTGCGCTGCTGGTAGATCACCTGCCGCTGGTCATTGGCCACATCGTCGAATTCAAGCAACTGCTTGCGGATATCGAAGTTGCGTCCCTCCACCTTGCGCTGGGCCTTTTCGATGGAGTTGCTGACCATGCGATGCTCGATGGATTCGCCTTTCTGCATGCCCAGGGCGCGCATCATGTTGCGCACCCGATCGGAGGCGAACAGTCGCATCAGCGGGTCTTCCAGGGAGAGGTAAAAACGCGACACCCCGGGGTCGCCCTGGCGTCCGGCGCGACCCCGCAGCTGATTATCAATACGGCGGGATTCGTGGCGCTCGGTGCCGAGGATATGCAGGCCACCAGCGTTGATCACCTGTTCGTGGCGCTTTTTCCATTCTGTTTTGATGTCTTCAATCTGTTGCTCGGAGGGGTTTTCCAGCTCTGCCACCTCCGCTTGCCAGCTGCCGCCGAGCACGATATCGGTACCGCGACCAGCCATATTGGTGGCGATGGTCACACGGCCAGGCCGCCCGGCCTGTGCGATGATGCTGGCTTCCTTTTCGTGAAATTTGGCGTTCAGTACCTGGTGGTCCACCCCCGCCCTGGTGAGCATGGCGGAGAGCAACTCCGAGGTTTCAATGGTAACGGTGCCCACCAGTACCGGGGCATTCTGGGCCACACAGGATTTGATGTCCTCGATCACCGCCTCGAACTTTTCTTCCTGGGTGAGGAATACCAGGTCGTTGTGGTCCTTGCGGGTCACCGGCTGGTTAGTGGGAATCACCACCACATCGAGGCCGTAGATCTGGCTGAACTCAAAGGCTTCCGTATCCGCAGTGCCGGTCATGCCCGCCAGCTTGTCGTAAATGCGGAAATAGTTCTGGAAGGTGGTGGAGGCCAGGGTCTGGCTTTCACTCTGGATTGAGCAGCCTTCTTTCGCCTCAATGGCCTGGTGCAGGCCTTCTGACAGGCGGCGTCCGGGCATGGTGCGACCGGTGTGTTCGTCGATCAGGATCACCTGGCCGTTCTGGACGATGTACTCCACATCCCGGTGAAACAGGTGGTGGGCGCGCAGGGCGCCATGGATATGGTGAACAAGACCGAGATTGGTGGCCTGATAGAGGCTGTCTTCACTGCCCAGCAAACCGTCATTGATGAGCAGCTCTTCGGTTTTCTGGTGGCCCTGTTCAGTGAGTTCCACCTGTCGGGTTTTTTCATCAATAATGAAATCCCCCGGTTTGTCTTCCGTTTCCGCGCTGAGCAGCTGCACCAGGGCATTGACGCGTTTATAGAGGGCCGAACTGTCCTGGGAGGCGCCGGAAATGATCAGGGGCGTGCGCGCCTCATCGATCAGGATGGAGTCCACCTCATCGACAATGGCATAGAAATGGCCGCGCTGGGATTTGTCCTCCAGACGCAGGGCCATATTGTCGCGCAGGTAATCGAAGCCGAATTCGTTATTGGTGCCATAGGTGATATCGGCGGCATAGGCTTCCCTGCGGCCAACCACCTGGAGCTTTTCCGGACTGCCCGGGGCTGCTACCACAAACGAGTTGGGCGTTTCCTGTCCGCGAAAGGACTGGATAATGCCCACGCTGAGTCCCAGAGCCTGGTAAACCGGCGCCATCCACTGGGCGTCCCGTGCCGCCAGGTAGTCATTCACTGTGACAATGTGGACACCCTTGCCCGGCAGTGCATTGAGATAGGCCGCCAGGGTGGCCACCAGGGTCTTGCCCTCACCGGTGCGCATTTCAGCAATCTTGCCCTGATGCAGGGTGATACCACCGATCATCTGCACATCAAAATGGCGCAGCCCGAGGGATCGCCTGGCTGATTCGCGCACGGCGGCAAAGGCCTCCGGCAGCAACTGATCCAGGGTTGTGCCCGACTCAATGCGCTGGCGGAATTCATCGGTCTTGTCTTTCAGCTGCCCATCGCTGAGCCCCTGCATTGTCGGTTCGAGTTCGTTGATCAGCTTGACGTGTTTGCGCATCCCTTTGAGGACACGTTCGTTTTTGCTGCCCAACACCGCTCTGATGATTTTGGCAACCATGGAAAGCCCTTTTGCGTAGACGATAAAAATAATGTGAATGAATCAGGAAAGCCCGGCTCTACCGGGCATTGCGGCGGCGGGTAAAACCGGGCTAACGCAGGGTGCTTTGAATATAGGAGGAGGGATCGACGGCGCGTCCGTTCTTGTAGACTTCGAAATGCACATGGGTGCCAGTGGAGCGGCCAGTGCTGCCCATGGCGGCAATGATCTGGCCTTTTTCCACCAGATCGCCAACCTTGACCTTGTTGCCCTCATTGTGGGCATAGCGGGTAATGAATCCTTCACCGTGATTGATTTCAACCAGGTTGCCATAACCCTGGTAATCCCCCGACCAGGTGACCACGCCGGTGGCCACAGCCACCACCTTGCTGCCCAGCTTGCCGGGGAAATCAACACCGTTGTGCCAGGATCGGCGACCGGTAAAGGGGTCGGTGCGGTAGCCAAAGGGTGACGATACCCAACCGCTTTCCACGGGGCGCCCGGACACTGTGCTCTGCTCCAGCAAATGGCGGTCCGCCAGCAAGGTTTCGAGAATGCCCAGCTGCTGCTCGCGGCTTTCCAGCTTGTCATCCAGCTCGTGAAACAGCCGCTGCAAATCGCTGTTGGCAATGGATTCACTACCCCCTGTATCGGGGCCACCCACAGCGGGGGAGGAACCGAAATCAAATTCTCCGTCATCGAGGTCAGCCATGGCGGTGAGTCGCTCCCCAAGGGCGTCGAGGCGCATCAGCCGCGCCTGCATTTCCGCCAACTTGAGGGAGAGCGCTTCCACCTGGCGCTGGGCTTCCTCGCGTCCTTCTGCCACCGCTGCCCGCTGCGTATCCAGTTCGGCCTTGAGGTTGTCGACGGAGTTTTCCAGCAGCAGCGCAACATGGCCACCACCCAACTGGAGGCCCAAGAACATGCCCGCACTGACAGGCATGCCCAGCACGCACAGGGAGAGCAGCACTTTGGCCCAGCTGTTGATATTGAGGGTGCGGGTGCGGCTGTTACCCTTGGGACTGTTGATAAAAATAATTTTCACGGAGCGCTTCTCTGTGGTTTCCGGCCTAACCGATCCGGTTCAGTGGATGAGGTTATCATCCTGTAACCGTTCAAGAATCGGGCCAGTTGCGGGCCTGCTATCATTATTTTCAACACTGCCTCACCTTCAGGCTGGCTGCATGTAGGAGATGGGCGCATCCATGGCCGCATCCTCAAACGTTACCATTTCCCAGGCATCAGTGTCCTTCAGCAGGGCACGCAGCAGGGCATTGTTGAGGGCGTGACCGGACTTGGTGGCTTCGTATTCACCAATCAGGCTGTTACCCAGCAGATAGAGATCGCCAATGGCGTCGAGGATCTTGTGCTTGACGAACTCATCCTTGTAGCGCAGCCCATCTTCGTTGAGCACCTGCTCGCGGTCCACCACGATGGCGTTGTCGAGACTGCCGCCCCGCACCAGCCCCTTGGAACGCAGATACTCAATTTCATGCATAAAGCCGAAGGTGCGGGCGCGGCTGACCTCCTTGACAAAGGAGGTGCTGGAAAAGTCGACACTGGCGGTGAGAGGCTCGGTATTGAAGACCGGGTGATTGAATTCGATGGTAAAGGTAATCTTGAAACCTTCAAAGGGGCGGAAAGTGGCGACCTTGTCACCATCCCGCACTTCCACTTCCCGCTTGATCCGTATGAATCGTTTGGGGGCATCCTGCTCGACAATTCCTGCGGACTGGATAAGAAAAACAAAGGGGCCGGAGCTGCCATCCATAATGGGCACCTCGGGAGCAGTGACCTCGACAATGGCGTTATCGATCCCCATACCCGCCATGGCGGACAGCAGATGTTCAACCGTGGAAACCCGGGCCTCGCCGTTAATCAGGGTAGTGGACAGGGTGGTGTCCCCCACGTTGGTCGCTTTGGCCTTGATATCCACCGGGGGTTCGAGATCTGTGCGACGGAAGGTGATGCCGGCATTGACAGCAGCGGGCTTGAGGGTGAGGTACACCTTCTCGCCGGTATGCAGACCCACGCCAGTGGCGCGAATGGTATTTTTCAGCGTGCGCTGTCTTATCACTGGGCAGTTCTCTATCCGGCAGACCGGACCTCTGAAATTCAAGGTGGGCCATAGTAGCAGAGAAGAAGGGCTGGCTCCAGACACCAGATCCGGCTCAATGGGGATGATGGTTTGCGTCAAAAAGATGGCAAGACGGGGAAAGTCGGCAAGAGATCAAGAGCCGCAATGACCTCCACCACGGCGGGTGGTCGACAAAGCCCGCTCTGCGGAGGGGGGTCGCAGAGCGGGTTTCATGGCGGATTTCTGGGGCGCGCCGCGCTTTCCAGCCGGGGTTGTTACGGCTGCAGCACAGCCCGCTACCGGTCAACCTGCAGGCAGAATCAATCCGCCTGACGGCGCAGGAATGCCGGAATATCCAGGTAATCCAGGTCGCTGTCCGGCTGGTGTTCCATCTTGCGGGCAGTGGCGCCGTCGCCCATGCCCATGGCACTGCGGCGGTCCCTGGCCGGGCGCTCCAGTTCGCGATAGTCCGGAGCAGGACGCATGGAGCGCGGCGCAGGTTCCTGTACCGGCGCTGACTTGCGGTATTCGTCCTGACCCAGGCCCGTGGCCACCACGGTCACCCGCAGCTCGTCGCCCATTTCCGGGTCGATAACGGTACCCACCACCACGGTGGCGTTGTCGGAGGCAAACTCCTCAATGATATCGCCCACATCGGTAAACTCACCCAGGGACAGATCGGGACCGGCGGTGATGTTGACGAGAATGCCGCGGGCGCCCTGCAGGTTGATATCTTCGAGCAGGGGACTGTGGACGGCGGATTCGGCGGCGATGCGGGCGCGGTCTTCGCCGGTGGCGATACCTGTACCCATCATGGCCATGCCCATTTCGCTCATCACAGTGCGCACATCGGCAAAGTCGACGTTGATCATGCCGGGACGGATGATCAGATCGGCAATACCCTGTACAGCACCCAGCAGCACGTCATTGGCGGCGCGGAACGCTTCCAGCAGGCTGACATTCTTGCCCAGCACCGCCAGCAGTTTCTCGTTGGGAATGGTGATCAGGGAATCCACCTTGTCCTTGAGCTGGCGGATGCCTTCCTCGGCAATGGCCATGCGCTTTTTGCCTTCAAACAGGAACGGACGGGTAACCACCGCCACCGTGAGGATACCCAGCTCGCGGGCCACATCGGCGATGATGGGGGCTGCGCCGGTACCGGTGCCACCGCCCATACCGGCGGTGACGAACACCATGTCCGCCCCCTGCAGCACATCGGCGATGCGCTCGCGATCCTCAAGGGCAGACTGGCGGCCAATATCCGGGTTGGCACCAGCGCCAAGACCCTTGGTGACGCCGTTGCCCAGCTGCAGCAACGTCGAGCCGTAGAGGCTTTTCAGGGCCTGGGCATCGGTATTGGCACAGATGAATTCGACGCCCTGGACCTGAGACTCGATCATGTGCCGGACAGCATTGCCACCACCACCGCCGACCCCGATCACCTTGATTTCCGCTGATTCCGGAATGTTATCTACGATTTGAAACATGACTGATACCCCTCGGCTGATTGACTAAACATTAAGACCTGACAAAAAACTATCCAAACAACACACTGACTCCCGAGCCTGCCAGCACCTTGCGGCACTAGAGATTGCCCTGAAACAGGCTTTTTACTTTCGCTATCAAACTGTCCATAAAACCACTCTTTTCCTTGCCGCGACGCTGGTGCATGCGGCTGCCGCCACGGTGCTGCTGCATGCCATACATCAGCAGGCCGACACCGGTGGAATAAATGGGGTTGTTGACGATATCCGTCAGCCCGCGAATGTCCTGGGGCGCGCCGACGCGCACCGGCATGTGGAAAATCTCCTCCGCCAGCTCCACCACCCCTTCCATTTTTGAAGTGCCGCCGGTGAGCACAATGCCTGCCGCCATCAGGTCTTCGTAGCCGCTGCGGCGCAGTTCTGCCTGCACCAGGGAGAACAGTTCGTCGTAGCGGGGCTCCACCACCTCCGCCAGGGCCTGGCGGGACAGGTCCCGGGGCTGGCGGTCACCAACGCTGGGCACCTTGATGGTTTCGTCCGGCCCCGCCAGTTTTGCGAGGGCGCAGGCGTAGCGGATTTTAAGCTCCTCGGCGTGGGGTGTCGGGGTGCGCAAGGCCATGGCGATATCGTTGGTGACCTGATCGCCGGCAATGGGAATCACGCCGGTGTGGCGGATGGCGCCGTCGGAGAAAATAGCGATATCGGTGGTGCCGCCGCCAATGTCCACCAGGCATACCCCCAGCTGCTTTTCGTCCTCGGTGAGCACCGCATAACTGGAAGCCAGCTGTTCGAGGATGATGTCCTCCACCTCAAGGCCGCAGCGGCGAATACACTTTTTGATATTCTGGGCGGCGTTGGCGGCGCAGGTGACCAGATGGACCTTGGCCTCCAGACGCACCCCCGACATACCCATGGGCTCCTTGACCCCCTCCTGGTTGTCGATGATGAATTCCTGGGGCAGCACATGGAGGATCTCCTGGTCGGCGGGAATGGCCACCGCCCGCGCCGCGTCGATCACCCGCTCGATATCCTGTTGCAGCACTTCACGGTCGCGGATGGCGACAATGCCGTGGGAGTTCATGCTGCGGATATGGCTGCCAGCGATACCGGCGTACACCGAGTGGATATGGCAGCCCGCCATCAGCTCCGCCTCCTCGATGGCACGCTGGATGGCGTGCACCGTGGATTCGATGTTCACCACCACACCCTTCTTGATGCCGGTGGATCGATGCATGCCTGTGCCGACGATCTCGAGTTTGCCCTCAGGCCCCGCGACGCCGACAATGGCCACCACTTTCGAGGTGCCGATATCCAGCCCGACGATCATTTGTTCATTGCTGGTGCTAACCATTTCCCGTCCCCGATGTAGTTGCCGTCACGCTGATTACTGTCCTCATGGTTTTTGTTTCTCTTTCCAGCGCACGGCAACCCCGTTGCCGTAGCGCACATCTATGTTGTCAATCTGGTCGAAACGCACCCTGAGGGCCTTGTCCCACACCCTGAGAAAACGCTGGATTTTCTCCGTCACCTGGCTGCGCCCCACCACCAGAGTGGGGCCATTTTCAAAGCGCAGATGCCAGCCACCCCTTTCACCCATGCGAAATTCGATGATCTTCATCTCTGTGGACTGCAGCAGCTGGGTAAAAATGCGGTATTGCTGCATCACCCGGCGCTGCATGCCCTCTGGACCCGCCAACAGGGGCAGCCCCTCCAGTTCCGCTGCCACCCCCAGATCAAGGGCCTGGCCGCGGTTGTTGAGGAAACCACTGTCACCCCAGCGGGCGATGGGTGTTTCTTCGCGGATCACAATCACCAGCTCGTTGGGCCATTTGCGCCGGGCGCTGGCGGACTCCACCCAGGGGTGCCCTTCCAGCCCCGCGCGGATGCGATCGAGGTCAAGGCTGAGAAAACCGCCTCCGAGATTGGCGGCGACAATATCTTCCACATCGGTGCTGCTGATGTGCCGGATAGTGCCGTCCACACCGATCAGGGCAATGGGGACATCCAGTTTTTCGTAGAGGTAACCCAGCCCCCACAGCCCGGAGACAAAAACACTGATACCCAGGGTGGCAACCGCGAATTGCGTCAGCAGCCCATAGCTGCGGCGTTCGCTGGAACGCTGCAGCAGGGCTTGCTCTGTGCGCCATTCACCGCTGTAGGCCATCAGTTACCTTTTGTGTCAGTGACACTGGCAAGAATCGCCAGTACCAGTTGATCAAAGTCCATGCCCGCCGCCTTGGCCGCCATGGGCACCAGACTGTGGTCGGTCATCCCGGGGACCGTATTGACCTCCAGCAACTGGAAGTGCCCGTCGCCATCCATCATTACGTCTACCCGCCCCCACCCCCGACAGCCGAAGCTGTTGAACGCCGCCAGGGACAGGGCCTTGAGCTCGGCTTCCCGCTCTGGCGCCAGACCACAGGGGCACAGGTAGCGGGTGTCGTTGGCCAGATATTTGGCCTCGTAATCGTAAAACCCCCGGTCGGTTTCCAGCTTTATGGGGGGCAGTGCCTCGCCATCGAGGATGGCCACGGTGTACTCGGCACCGCTCAGCCACGCCTCGGCAATCACTTCGTCACCCAAGTTTGCCGCTTCGCGCCAGGCGGCGTTGAGCTGTGCCCCCGTGGTGGCCTTGGCCATACCGATACTGGAGCCTTCGCGGGTGGGCTTGACCATGGCTGCTCCGCCAAGGTTGGCCAGCACCTGATCCCAGTCACTGCCTGCCTCCAATACGGCAAAACCGGCTGTGGGCAGACCTATGCCTTTCCACAACTGCTTGGTGCGCAGTTTGTCCATGGCCAGGGCCGAGGCCAGCACGCCGCTGCCGGTGTAGGGTAGGCCGAGCCATTCCAGCGCCCCCTGCAAGGTGCCATCTTCGCCGCCGGGACCGTGGAGAACGATAAATACCCGCTCCGGATTGAGTTCTTCAAGCCGGGAAATAATATCTGCCCCCACATCGATGCCCACCGCATCCACAGCCTGTGCCAGCAGGGCCTTGAGCACGGCAGCGCCGCTGATCAGGGAAATTTCCCGTTCCGCCGATGAACCGCCGTAAAGCACTGCCACCCTGCCAAACCGTTGCGCCATACTTTTACTGCCTGCCGTGCTGCCCATTACTGCAAACCCCTGTCCACCAGCAACTTCACCAGCTTGCTGACACTGCCCGCGCCCTGGGTAATGACGATATCGCCGCCCCGCACCATGTCCGCGATGATGTCGGGTATTTCTTCAATGGTGCCCGCATAGATGGGATCCACCAGCCCGCGCTGGCGGATGGTGCGACACAGGTGGCGACTGGTCGCCCCGGGGATTTCCGCCTCTCCAGCGGAATACACTTCGTTGACGATCAGCACATCGCAGGTGGACAGCACCTGCACGAAGTCTTCGTAGAGGTCGCGAGTGCGGCTGTAGCGGTGAGGCTGAAACACCATCACCAGACGGCGATCCGGCCAACCGTCCCGCACCGCCTTGATGGTGGCGGCCACTTCCCGGGGATGGTGGCCGTAGTCGTCCACCAGCATGGCGTTGCCGCCGGAAACGGTGAACTCACCGCACACTTCAAAGCGGCGGCCTACACCCTCGAAGCCCTCAAGGCCGCCAATGATGGCGCCGTCGTCAATTTTTTCGTCGCTGCACACGGCGATGGCCGCAGTGGCATTGAGCACGTTGTGAACGCCGGGAATATTGAGTCTGATTTCCAGGGGCGCCATGCCCTCCGGGCGGTGCACAGTAAAGCGGGAGGTGCGCTCCTTGAGTAATACATCCGTAATGCGAAAATCCGCATCATCGGCAAAGCCGTAGGTGAGTATGGGGCGCGCCACCTCGGCAATAATCTGCCGCACATTGATATCGTCCAAACACAGCACCGCCAAGCCGTAAAAGGGCAGATTGTGGAGAAACTCGACGAATGTGCCGGTGAGCCGGGAGAAATCAAAGCCGTAGGTTTCCATGTGGTCAGCGTCGATGTTGGTGACCACCGCCACCATGGGCTGCAGGTGCAGGAAGGAAGCGTCGCTCTCATCCGCCTCCGCCACCAGGTAGCGCCCCGCCCCGAGCCCGGCATTGGTGCCTGCACTGTTGACCCGCCCACCGATGACAAAGGTGGGGGCCATACCACCCTCGGCAAGAATGGCGGAAATCAGGCTGGTGGTTGTGGTTTTGCCATGGGTGCCCGCTACCGCTATACCGTGGCGGTAGCGCATCAGTTCAGCGAGCATTTCCGCACGCTTGACCACAGGAATACGGCGGCTGCGGGCGGTCTGGATTTCGGCATTGCTATCCGGCACCGCTGAGGACTGCACCACCACATGGACGTCGCACACATTGTCCTCTGCATGGTTGAGCACGATAAGCGCACCCAGGCTGGCAAGGTGGCGGGTATTGGCATTTTCCTGCAGGTCCGACCCGGAAATTTCATAGCCCTGATTGATCAGCACCTCGGCAATGCCGCACATGCCACTGCCGCCAATACCCACAAAATGGATGCGGCGAATACGGCGCATTTCAGGAACCTGGTAGACGGCACTGGACGGAAGGCTCATGCCATCACCTCTTCACAGATATCTGCCACCCTGCTGGTGGCATCCGCCCGGGCAAGTGCGCGGCTGTTATTGGCCATGGCCAGCAGCCGTGCCGGAGAGTCGATCAGCTGCTCGATTTCGTTGACCAGCACGGTCGGACTGAGGTCGCTCTGGCGCAACACAATGCCAGCACCATTGTCCGCCAACCATTGGCCATTTCGTGTTTGGTGATCATCAATCGCAGCGGGAAACGGGATCAGCACTGCGCCCACACCGGCGGCCGCCAGTTCCGACACGGTCAGGGCGCCGGCGCGACACACCACGACATCGGCCCATTCATAGGCCTGCGCCATATCGGCGATAAAGGGTTCAATACTGGCCTCAACTCCCACTTCGCCATAGGTGGCAGTGGTGGCGTCAACATTCTTGCGGCCACACTGGTGGCGCACCAGGGGGCGTTTGTCGTGGGCCAGCAGGGACAAGGCTTTGGGCACCAGGCCATTGATGGCAGTGGCGCCCAGACTGCCCCCCAGCACCAGCAGGTGCAACGGCTTGCGCTCCCCGATTCCGCGCTGCCGGGGTGCGGGGATGGCACTGATATCCGCCCGCACCGGGTTGCCGGTACATTCACCTTTGCTGAGGGCGCCGGGAAATGCCTCCAGCACACGGGTGGCGAATCGGGCAAGAATGCGGTTGGTGGTGCCCGCCACGGCATTTTGCTCGTGGATTACCAGGGGAATACCCAGCAGTTTTGCCGCGACCCCGCCAGGGCCGGAGGCAAAACCGCCCAGTCCCAACACCACCGCCGGCCGCAAGGAGCGCACCACCGCCAGCGCCTGCCACAGGGCGCGGGCAATTTGCAGCGGCGCCAGCAGTTTGGCGCCGAGCCCTTTGCCGCGCACCCCCGCCACATTGATCGCATGCAGGGTGAAGCCATTGTCGGGCACCAGTTCCGCCTCGATACCGGTGCGGGTGCCCAGCCATTCCACGGCGTGGCCGCGGTCGCGCAGCACCGCCGCAACCGCCAGAGCCGGAAACACATGTCCCCCTGTACCACCCGCCATTACCAGCACTTTTCTAGCCCCTCGCTCTGTCACGTGTCACCTGTTGCTGTTGTTTCCAGGCGTTATCACCCATTTCCACCCCGATGCGCAGCACCACCGCCATCATCATTGACGTCACCAGCAGGCTGCTGCCGCCATAGCTGACAAAGGGCAGGGTCAGTCCCTTGGTGGGCAGCAGGCCGGATGTCACCCCGATATTGATAAAAGCCTGACCGGCAATCAGGATGCCGATGCCAAAGGCCGTGTAGGCGGCAAACCAATCCTGGCGGCGCACCGCTTTGCGGCCCGCCGAGAAGATGCGGTACACCAGCATTACAAAGAGGCCGATCACCAGGGCCACACCGAACAGGCCGAATTCCTCGGCAAAAATGGCAAAGACGAAATCCGTGTGTGCCTCGGGCAGGTAGAACAGTTTTTGCACACTGTTGCCCAGCCCCACCCCCAGCCACTCGCCCCGGCCAAAGGCAATCAGGGACTGGGTGAGCTGATAGCCGGAATTGAACATATCGGCCCAGGGATCGAGGAATGTGACCAGGCGTTCCATACGATAGGGGGAGGTGATTGCCAGCATCCCAAGGCCTCCGGCCCCCGCGGCAATGAGTGCGCCAAAGACCCAGAGCTGGACTCCCCCCAGGAATAACAATCCCAGCACAGTGCTGCCAATCACCACGGCGGAACCAAAATCCGGCTGCAACAACAGCAGCATACCCACCAGCAGCAACATACCCATGGGTTTGACAAAGCCCAGCCAGCTGCTTTTCATGGTCAGCTGGTGACGGTGCAGATAGCCCGCCATAAAGACGATCATCGCCAGCTTGGCCACTTCAGCCACCTGCAGGTTCAGAATTCCCAGCCCTATCCAGCGCCGTGCGCCGTTCACCTCACGGCCTATGCCGGGGATCAGCACCGCCGCCAGCAGCACCAGGGACATCACCATCACAAGATCGCTGTAGCGATACCAGGTGCGCACCGGCACCTGCAGTACAACCAGGGCGGAGATCATCGCCAGTACCAGGTAGACCATGTGGCGCTTCATGAAGTAGAAGCCATCGCCGTAGTTGTGCTCGGCAAAACTGATCGAGGAGGAAATCACCATCATGGTGCCAATGGACACCAGGGCCAGCGCCACCATCACAAGTTGCATATCCAGCCCCTGGAGGGGCAAGCGTCGCACCAGCAGGGTGGACGATTTCATGGTCAGCGCCGGGTTCATGACAGCGCCTCCACTACCCGCACAAACTGCTCGCCGCGGTCGGCAAAGCCCTTGAACATGTCAAAACTGGCGCAAGCCGGTGACAGCAATACTTTTTCGCCCGTCCGGGATGCCTCTGCCGCAGTCTGAACCGCTGCGCTCAGGGAGGTGGCGTAGAGCACATCGCAGTGCCCCCTCAAGGCCTCCGCCAGCTGGCTGGCGTCTTCGCCGATGACAATGGCGAGGCGCACCCGGCCACGGGCGGCCTTGCCGAGGGGTGCAAAATCCTGGCCCTTGCCCTGGCCACCGGCCAGCAAAACAACATCTGCTCCGGCGCCCGCTACCCCTTCAATGGCCGCCACTGCTGCGCCGACATTGGTGGCCTTGGAATCATTGATCCACACGACACCGTTTTTGTCCGCCACCTGCTCGCAGCGGTGGGGCAGGCCCCGGAAGGTTTTCAGGGTGGCGAGCATGGTTTCCATCGGCAGGCCCGCAGCATGGCCGAGGGCCAGGGCGGCAAGGCCATTGGCCAGATTGTGTCGGCCCCACATGGCCACATCGGCCACCGGCATCAGGGCCTGGCGTTCAAAGGCCAGCCACTCCTGGCCATCCACGGCGATCACACCAAAACCCTTGAAATCGGGCCGGTCGAGGCCAAAGCTCCACTGTTTGACACCGGGTGGCACCAGGGGATGGGACAAGGGATCTGCGCGGTTTACCACAACTTGGCTGACAGCGCTGAAGATGCGGTGCTTGGCGGCGTGGTAGCTCTGAATATCTGCGTAGCGGTCCATATGGTCGGGGCTGACATTGAGCACGCACGCCACCTGGGCGCCGAGCCTGCTCACCAGTTCCAGCTGGAAGCTCGACAGCTCCAGCACATAAAGATCGCGGCTGTCATCCAGCAGATCGAGTGCTGGCACCCCCAGATTGCCGCCAACGCCCACATTCAGTCCGGCGGCAACAGCCATCTCCCCCACCAGGGTGGTCACCGTACTTTTGCCATTGGAACCGGTAATGGCGATGATCGGCGCCCTGACCGCATCGGCAAACAGCTGGATATCACCGCTCACGGCTACTCCGGCAGCGATGGCCTGCTGCAACGCCGGATGGGCGAGAGCAAGGCCCGGGCTCACCACAAGCTGCTCGACACTGCACAGGGTAGCTGCGTTGATGTCCCCCAGCTCCACCGGCACCTGGGGCAGATCCCGCGCCAGCTCACCCAGTCCGGGGGGATCGACGCGGCTGTCCACCACGATAAAGCGCTCACCACAGCGAGCCAGATGGCGGGCCACAGAAAGACCGGTGGCGCCAAGGCCAACCACAACGGTCGTTCTGCTGCTTGCAATAAGTTCTGCCACCTGGTTTTCCTGTTTGTGTTCCGTTTGAGTCAATATTTTTTTCTAAAACAATCGGGCTAGCGCAACTTCAGCGTTGCCAGCCCGAATAGCACCAGCATCACGGTTATGATCCAGAAGCGCACAATGACCCGCGGCTCCGGCCAGCCCTTCAGTTCAAAGTGGTGGTGAATGGGGGCCATGCGAAAAATGCGCTTGCCGGTGAGCTTGAAACTGGCCACCTGGAGAATCACCGATACTGTTTCCAGAACAAAAATGCCCCCCATGATGAACAGCACGATTTCGTGCCGCACCATCACCGCAATCACACCCAGTGCCGCACCCAACGCCAGTGCCCCCACATCCCCCATAAATACCTGGGCGGGATAGGTGTTGAACCACAAAAAGCCAAGTCCGGCACCGGCCAGGGCGGCGCAGAACACCACCAGTTCGCCGACACCGGGAATAAAGGGTATATGCAGGTAACTGGCAAACTGGACATTTCCCACCAGATAGGCAAAAACACCGAGGGCGCCACCCACCAGTACCGTGGGCATGATGGCGAGGCCGTCGAGACCGTCAGTGAGATTGACTGCATTGCTGCTGCCGACAATGACAAAGTAGGCAAGGACGATGTAGAACGGCCCGAGGGACAGCGCCACATCCTTGAAGAAAGGAATAATCAGCTGGGTTTCCGCCGGACTCGCCGCAGTGAAATAGAGGAAGCAGGCGGCGCCAAGTCCGGCGACAGATTGCCAGAAATACTTCCAGCGTGCCGGCAGGCCGCGGGAATCCTTGCGCACCACCTTGCGGTAGTCATCCACCCAACCCACGGCGCCGAACGCAAAGGTCACCACCAGCACCACCCATACAAAGCGGTTGCTGAGGTCTGACCACAGCAGTGTGGCGATAAAGATCGCCATCAGGATCAGGGCGCCGCCCATGGTTGGTGTGCCCGATTTGATCAGATGGCTCTGCGGACCGTCGCTGCGCACGGACTGGCCAATCTGCAGGTTGTTGAGGGTGCGGATCATCCATGGCCCCAGCAGCAGGGATATGCCGAGGGCGGTCAAGACACCGAAGATGGCCCGCAGGGTCAGGTACCTGACCACCCCGAACGCGCTCACATACTGGGTCAACCAGTCGGCAATCCACAGTAGCATCAGCTTCGCTCCTCTATGATGAGATTGACAACCTCTTCCATGCTTGCACTGCGTGAGCCTTTCACCAGCACTGTTGTGGCGCTGTCCAAGGTCTTTGCCAGCTTTTCTGCCAGTTGGTGTTTATCGTCACAAACCCGTGCTCCGGCGCCAAATCCCTGGCCGATGCTGCTGGCGAATTTCCCTGTCACCCACAATTCATCAATGCCACGCTCGCGGGCATAAGCGCCCACCTCCCGGTGCAACTGTGCTGCCCCAATGCCCAGCTCGGCCATATCACCCAGCACCAGCACACGCTTTCCGCTGCGCGCCGCAAGCACGTCAATGGCGGCTTTGACGGAACCGGGGTTGGCGTTGTAGGTGTCATCCAGCACTTTTGCATCGCCCCGCCCTGCGCGCGCCTGAATGCGGCCCCTGACACCCTGCAACTGGCTCAAACCCGCTGCGATGTGCTGCAAACCGGCACCCGCCGCCATGGCACAGGCGGCGGCAGCAAGGCTGTTGGCCACGTTGTGGCGACCGGGCAGTGGCAGGCTAATGTCCACCTCCCCCCGGGGAGTCCTGAGCAGGAAATGGCTGGCTTCACCGGCCAGGTCTTCTACATTGGCGGCAAAAAAATCCGCCTGTGGGTCGAGCAGGGAAAAGTACAGCACCGAGTCACAGGAGACCTTCTGTAACCATTGACGCACCCATTTCTCATCGCGGTTGATTACCGCGATCCCGTCTGCGGGCAGACACTGGTAGATGTCGCTCTTGGTGTCGGCAATGGCTTCAAGGCTGCCAAAACCCTCTATATGGGCGGGCATCACATTGTTCACCAGGCTGATATCGGGACGGGCAATATCCGCCAGGTAGGCGATTTCCCCTTTGGCGCTGGCGCCCATTTCGATCACCGCGAAACGATGTTCCTTTTGCAGTGACAACAGTGTCAGGGGCACGCCGATATGATTGTTGAGGTTACCCCGGGTGGCGAGGACGGGGCTCATCTGGCCGAGAATGGCGGCAATCATTTCCTTGACACTGGTTTTGCCGCTGCTGCCGGTGAGGGCTATCAACTTGCCGTTGAATGACTGCCGCGCCAGGAAGGCGATCTGCGCCAGGGCGCTGGTGGTATCCGGCACTACCCACTGGGGCAGGTTGAGACGTTTGTCCGGCTTTTCCACCACCAGACCACAGGCCAGCATGGCGGCGCTTTCGAGGAAATCGTGGCCGTCGAACTGTTCCCCGCGCAGAGCCAGAAACAGCTCACCCTCCCGCAGGGTGCGGGTATCTGTGGACAGAGCCTGGAAGGCACAGTCCGGATACAGCAGGGTGCCGCCGTAGGTCTGGGCAAGTTGTGACAGCGTCATGGCAGTGATCACGATGCGCCCTCCCCTGACAGGGCTTTATCCCCAAGGGCCAGACGGGCTTCGGCCAGGTCGCTGAAGGGCAATCTCAGGGCGCCTATTTGCTGGTAGTCCTCGTGCCCCTTGCCGGCAATCAGCACAGTGTCATCCCCGCCCGCAGCGGCAATGGCCAGCCTGATGGCGGCGCGGCGATCTGACTCCACCACCACGGCGCTATCCTTATCAATACCCGAAAGGATGCTGTCAATGATTGCCCGGGGATTTTCCGAGCGCGGATTATCGCTGGTGACCACCACCTGATCCGCCAGCTGTGCGGCGATGGCGCCCATCTGCGGGCGCTTGCCTGGATCGCGGTCGCCACCGCAGCCAAACACGCACCACAGTTTGCCGCTGCAGTGACGACGCAGCGCCTGCAGCGCCTTGGCGAGGGCATCCGGGGTGTGGGCGTAGTCCACCACCACCTGGGTGCTCGCCCCGCTCTTGACCAGCTCCATGCGCCCCGCCACTGACTGCAGCCCGGGTATCAGTGATAGCACCCCGTTGAGGTCGTGACCCTGGGCACAGGCCGCAGCCACCACTGCCAACAGGTTGGCCAGATTGAATTCCCCCAGCAGTTGGCTGTGCAGGCGCCCGGTCCCCCAGGGTGTCTGGATATCGGCGCTGATGCCCCTGGCGCTGTAGCTGATATTGTCGGCGCTGACATCGGCGCCGGGCCTCAGGCTATAGCTGATGCCTGTGACCGCCGAGGGCAGGTTGGCCAGCAATTGAGCGCCAAAGTGATCATCGCTGTTGATGATGGCCACGCGCAGTCCGGGCCACCTGAAGAGTTTTTCCTTGGCCGCACCGTAGGCCTCCAGTGAACCGTGGTAATCCAGATGATCGCGGCTGAGATTGGTAAAAATGGCCGTATCAAAAGCAACAGCGGCGACCCGGTGCTGGTCAAGGCTGTGGGATGAAACCTCCATGGTCAGCGCCTGTACACCCCCCTCGGCAAAGGTTGCGAGGATGCGCTGGAGTTCCACCGGGTCCGGGGTGGTCATACCGGTGGCGGTAAAGCTGGTGGCGCCGCCATCGACGATGCCGTAACCCAGGGTTCCGATAATGCCGGTGGGTGTTCCCAGGCTGGACATCAGCTGGCCCAGCAGGTAGCTGCAGGTGGTTTTGCCATTGGTGCCAGTGATGGCGGTCATGCTCAACCCGGCACAGGGTTCACCGTAAAAGCGTGCGGCGATGGCGCTGAGCTGAGAATCCAGGCGCGGCTCCAGAACCAGGGGCACCTTATCACCACGGATCATGCCACCACAGACAGCATCAAACCCTTCGGCTTCGGCAATGACAGCGGCGCAGCCTGCAACCATGGCAGCACCGATATGGTGGCGCCCGTCATGGCTGCGTCCTTTCACGGCCAGAAACAGGTCGCCCCGCCTGCAGTGGCGACTGTCCATGCAGATGCCGCTGACCGCAACAGCCGAGGCCGCGGCGACGGGGTTGCCGGGCAACAGTTCAGCCAGGGCTCTGCTGCCTGTGCGGGCCAGGGCGGGCATCACGAACGGTCCCCTTTTTTTGCCACGGGTACTGCGCTCTCCGCCAACTGCTCTGACGACACGGTATCCGGCGGGATGCGCAGCAGGCGCAGTGCGCCGGAGGTTACCCGGCTGTAGGTCGGCGCTGCCACCAAACCGCCAAAGTATTCTCCCGAGCGGGGATCATTGATCACCACCACGGTGACCAGGCGCGGGTTGTCGGCGGGCACAAATCCGGCAAACAGGCCAATATAGCGATTGGGTTCGTAGCCCCGCGGACCCACCTTGTGGGAAGTGCCGGTCTTGCCGCCCACGGTGTAACCGGAGATCGCGGCGCGGGTTGCAGTGCCACCTGGCTGGGTGACGGTCATCAGCATCTCCCGGACCTGGCGGGCAATTTTGCTGTCCAGCACCTGTTCGCCCTGAGACTGATCACGGGTTCTGAGCAGGGTGACAGGTTTGATGCGCCCGTCATTGGCCAGCACGGCATAGGCCCGTGCAATCTGCAGCGGAGTAGCGGTAATGCCATAGCCAAAGGCCATGGTGACATGTTCAATGGCGCGGCGACGCTCCGGCAGGCTGCCCGGGCTTTCGCCGGGGAAACCGGTGCCCGGCGGGTGGCCGATACCGAAACGGTCAAACATACCGCGCAGGTAGGCTGGCTCCATATCCAGGGCCATTTTGGTGGTGCCAACCTGGCTGGACTTGGTGAGCACACCGGTGACATCCAGCATGCCGTAGTTGTGATGGTCCCGGAAGGTTTTGCCCGCCGCCCAGATATAGCCGGGGTTGGTGTCCATGGGTGTATGGGGGTGGTATTTGCCGGTTTCCAGGGCCGCCGCTACGGTCATGGGTTTCATGGTGGAACCGGGTTCCACGAGGTCTGTCATGGCGCGGTTGCGCATGGCGCTGCTGTTGACCCCGACGCGATTGTTGGGGTTGTAGGAAGGCTGGTTGGCCATGGCGAGCACTTCGCCGGTTTGTACGTCCAGCATGACTACAGAACCGGATTCCGCCTTGAAGCGCTGAACCGCCTCCTTGAGTTCACGGTGGGCCAGATACTGCAGGCGCAAATCGATACTGAGGGCGATATCCTTGCCGGGTTTTTCACTGGCAATCAGTCCTACGTCCTTGATGACGCGGCCTTTCATGTCTTTCACAACACGCTTGGCGCCAGGATCGCCCTTCAGCAGGCGCTCATAGGCAAGCTCGATGCCCTCCTGACCCTGATCGTCGATATTGGTAAAACCCACCAGCTGGGCGGTGATTTCCCCGGCGGGATAGTAGCGCTTGTACTCCTGCTGTCCATACACCCCCTGCACCTTGAGGGACAGCACCTTTTCCGCTTCTGCGGGCGTCAGGTGGCGCACCAGATACATGAATTCCTTGCTGCTGAAACGGCTCACCCGCTCCCGCAGTTGAGCGGCATCAATTCCCAGCCGCTCAGCCAGCATTTCGAATGCCTTGCCTTCTGTATTGAGCAGCTTGGGATTGGCCCAGATGGACGTCACCGGCGTGCTTACCGCCAGGGGTTCGCCGCGACGATCGGTAATCAGCCCGCGATAGGCGGGGATGGATTCTGTGCGCACCGTGCGGGCATTGCCCTGGCCTTGCAGAAACTGGTAACCACGGTCGGCGGTGCTGATGACCTGCAAGGTGGCGATGTGCCACAGGGCTACCAGAGGCAGGCAGCCCAGCAGCAGCAGTACCAGTTGGTAGCGCCAGCGGGGAATCGCCAGTTCGTTGATCTTCTTGTTGATCAAGGCTCCACCATGATGACTTCGTTAAAGTCCGGTACGCGCATGCCGAGCTCGCCGGTTGCGGCCTTTTCAATGCGAGTGAGTGATGCCCATGTGCTTTGCTCCAGCAGGTACTGGCCCCACTCAACCTGTAAATTGCTTTCGTCCTGTTGCAGCCTGGACAACTGGGTATAGAGCTGGCGGCACAGGTGACTGGTGTAAACAACGCCCACAGCGGAAACCATCAACAACACCCACAAGACGATCGCCCAGCGCCTGGCCATCTCAGGCCACCTTCTCGGCAACGCGCATCACCGCACTGCGGGAGCGCTGGTTGACGTCCACCTCGGCAGCGTCCGCCTTGACCGCTTTGCCGATGGCGCGCAGGGGGCGGTTGATGTCCGCGTCGCGGATGGGCAATCCGCGGGGAATTTTCGGCCCCTTCTCCTTCTCGCGGATAAAGCGTTTCACCAGGCGATCTTCCAGGGAGTGAAAGCTGATCACCACCAGTCGGCCGCTGGTGGCCAGCACGTCCAGCACCTGATCCAGAACCAGCTGCAGGTCTTCCAGCTCGCGATTGATATAAATACGGATTGCCTGGAAGGCGCGGGTAGCGGGATTCTTGCCCTTTTCCCAGGCCGGGTTGGCGGCGGCGACGATCTCCGCCAGTTGGCGGGTGCGAGTGATGGGCTGCTGCTGGCGCTCGCGAACGATGGCACCAGCGATGCGCCGGGAAAAGCGCTCCTCGCCGTACTCCTTCAGCACCCGAGCGATGTCCTCTTCCCTGGCGATGGCGAGCCACTGGGCGGCGCTCAGGCCCTGGTCCGGGTCCATACGCATATCGAGGGGGCCGTCATTCATAAAGCTGAAACCGCGCTCTGCCTGATCCAGCTGGGGTGACGAAACACCCAGATCCAGCAACACGCCAGTGACACAACCAAGCTGGCTGCGTTCGGCGGCAAAGCGGGCGGTGTCGGCAAAGGAGCCGCGCACGATCTCAAAACGACTGTCACTGCCAAAGCGCTGGTGGGCAGTGGCGATGGCCTGGGGGTCTTTGTCGATGGCGAGGAGTCGTCCGCCCGGGGCGAGGCGTGCGAGGATGGCGGCGCTGTGGCCGCCGCGGCCAAAAGTGCCGTCCACGTAAAAGCCGCAGGGGTCTGTTACCAGCGCCTCCACGGCTTCATTGAGTAGCACGGTCGTATGTTCGACCTGTTCTGGCATGCCTGTACGTCTCCTTTACAGGGACAGGGATTGCATTTCATCAGGAATGGACAGCTCATTGGCAGCCTCTTCCAGCCAGGAATCCCGCTGGCTGTTCCAGCTGTCGAGATCCCACAATTCAAAGCGGCGGCCCTGCCCCACCAGCATGGTTTTCTTGTCGATTTCAGCGTAGGCGCGCAACTCCGGCGGAATCAGTACGCGGCCATTGCCATCCAGTTCAAGCTCGCGGGCATGGCCGATGAGCAGACGCTGGAGGCGCCGAGTGGTGGGGTTGAAGGTCGGCAGCGCGGAGATTTGCGCCTCGATCTTTTCCCACTCGGGTAACGGATAGACAAACAGGCACTTGTCCTGAATGTCGATGGTGGCAACCAGACAACCACTGCACTGGGCCATCAGGGCGTCGCGATACCGGGCAGGTATCGCAAGGCGACCTTTAACGTCCAGATTGATTGGGTTGTTGCCTCTAAACACCGCTGTCCCCGGTTATGGTTTTTGAACCCTTGTTTTGGAACATCCTTCTGGGCCATTTGTGGGCGAATAAACCACTTTGCCCCACTTTTTCCCACAACGAACACTATATTCCCACTCAAAGCGAAGTCAAGGGAAGAAAATGCTTAAAACAGGGAAAAATGCACTTAAATTTCGGTAACTTACGGGAACTGGAGCAGATCAGAGGATGCTGTGGACAAGTAACACAAACAAAAACATCAAGCTGATGTTCCAACTTAAAGTAAATTGTTAGAAGGGAGATTTTTTTGGAATACGGAGGGTAGCTTTTATGCTTGCTCGCTATATATCGCCCAGGATTTGCGAGCTTCGCAAGCTTGAAGCGAGCTGTTCGCAGTCAGCCTACTATCATCCTGAAGCTGTGAACCTGAAGCCGGTGACGGCGTTGATCCGGTTGGTTTTGAAATACCTGTCGCACTGAGGACAATTGAGCAATGGCGCCTGATCTCCACATTCGAGGCAGCGCCACTGATTAGGCTGGATATTCAGAAAAAAATGTGGGAGTCGGCCTGTAAGCCGGGTTCTGTCGTGGACAATCATTCCTCTAGGCCGGGGATCACTCCCAGGCTCAAGCGACCTACCCGAATCCAGCGCGGGCCACGCCTGTAGGATTCCTATTTGGTCTTGCTCCGGGTGGGGTTTGCCGTGCCACGAACTGTTGCCAGTCGCGCGGTGCGCTCTTACCGCACCCTTTCACCCTTACCTGATCCGCCTCTTGCGAAGCGGCCATCGGCGGTCTGCTCTCTGCTGCACTTTCCGTAGGCTCGCGCCCCCCAGGCATTACCTGGCACCCTGCCCTGTGGAGCCCGGACTTTCCTCCCCCCGCCTCCGCATGACACCTGCGGAGTCATCCAGAGTAACGGGCGGCGATTGCCCGGCCGACTCCCGGCGCGGAGGATAGCACAGGCAGACGTTTCACGTTTCACGTTTCACGCAAGACTGCCCTCACCCCGTCACTGGAACGCAGTGCGCACGGCCCCGGCGCCACCTGAAACCCATCATGTGCAGCGCTATTTTCAGCGCGCCGCAGCCAGTGCCTGGGCAACATCCTCCAGAATATCGTCAATATGTTCAATGCCAATGGACAGCCGCACCATCTCCGGGCTGACACCTGCGCGTTTGAGTTCCTCGGCATTGAGTTGGCGGTGGGTGGTGGACGCCGGGTGACAGGCCAGGGATTTGGCGTCGCCGATATTGACCAGGCGCAGGATCATCTGCAAGGCATCGATAAAGCGGGCACCGGCTGCTTCGCCGCCCTTGATCCCGAAGCTGAGAATACCCGAAGCACGACCACCCAACAGGCGGCGACAAGGTTCGTGGTATGGGCTGTTCGCCAGAGCTGCGTAGTTGACCCATTCCACCTGATCATGGGCCTCCAGGTAGCGGGCCACATGGAGGGCATTTTCACAGTGGCGCTCCATGCGCAAGCCAAGGGTTTCCAGCCCCTGCATGATATTGAAGGCGTTCATCGGTGACAGCGCGGCACCCATGTTGCGCAGGGGCACCACCCGGCAGCGGCCAATATAGGCGGCGGGCCCGAGAGCCTCGGTATAGACCACACCGTGGTAGGACGGGTCCGGTTCATTGAGCATGGGGAAGCGCTCACGGTGAGCCACCCAGTGGAATTTGCCTGAATCGACAATGGCGCCGCCGATGGAGGTGCCGTGACCGCCGATGTACTTGGTAAGGGAATGGATGGAAATATCCGCGCCGTGATCAAAGACTTTGCACAGGTAGGGCGTGGCTACGGTGTTGTCCACCATCAGTGGCACACCGTGGCGGTGTGCAATGGTGGCGAGAGCCTCGATATCCACCACATTGCCTGCCGGGTTGCCGATGGACTCACAAAACAACGCGCGGGTATTGCCGTCAATTAGCGCCTCAAGGCCCCGGTGATCATCGAAGGATGCCATGCGCACCTCAATACCTTGTGCCGGAAAGGTGTGGGCAAAGAGATTGTAGGTGCCGCCATAGAGCTGGGTGGTGCTGACAATATTGTCCCCCGCCCGGGCGATACACTGGATGGCGGCAGTGATGGCGGCCATCCCCGAGGCCATGGCCAGAGCGCCGACACCACCTTCCATGGCAGCCAGACGCGCCTCCAGCACCGCGTTGGTGGGGTTCATGATGCGGCTGTAGATATTGCCGGGCACCACCAGATTGAACAGGTCGGCTCCGTGCTGGGTGTTGTTGAAGGTGTAGGAGGTGGTCTGGTAGATGGGGGTAGTAGCGGCGTTGGTGGCGGGGTCGCCATCGTAGCCAGCGTGGAGAGCGAGGGTTTCAAGTTTCATATCAACTCCTGTTTTTGAATTTTTAGGTCCACCTTACACGGTTCACCCAAGCCTGTCTCCGTCACAAGCCCGGGATTACCCGCAAGCCCGAAAACATATAACGCTACCAGCGCCCGCCCACCTGCTACCCAGATAAAACGTGAAAATCAGCTCTTCAGGCCCAGCGCTTGCTGGTAAAGCGCATTCTTGCTGCCACCGGTAATTTTTGCCGCAATTGCAGCCGCCTGTTTGAGGGGCACCTCCGCCATCAGGATGCGCAGCAGACGCTCCTGCTCGGCGCTGTCGGCACTGGTGGTTGCCAGCTCAGCGCCGCGCACCACCAGGACAATTTCACCGCGCTGCTGGTTGGCATCGGCCCCGACCCGTTCCACCAACTCTGCCACCGTGCCGTGAATGATGGTTTCGTGGGTTTTGGTCAGCTCCCGGGCCAGTACCACCTCGCGCTCAGCGCCAAAACAGGTCGCCATATCGTCCAGTGTGGCCAGCACCCGGTGGGGAGCCTCGTAGAAAATCAGGGTGCGTGTCTCCCGCACCAGCGCCTCCAGGGCGCTGCGCCTGGGCTGTTGCCGGGCGGGCAGAAATCCTTCGAAGGTGAAGCGGTCGCTGGGCAAACCTGCCGCCGAGAGGGCGACAATGGCGGCGCAGGGACCGGGAATGGGCGTAATGTTGACCCCCAGGCGGCGCGCCTCCCGCACCAGGCGGTAACCCGGATCGGAGATCAGCGGGGTGCCCGCGTCAGAGATAAGCGCTACCGATTGCCCGGCAGTCAGCTTTTCCAGCACACGGCCCATCTGGCGCTCGTCGCTGTGATCGTGGTAGGGAATCATCGGCGTATCAATGGCAAAATGGGCCAGCAAACGGCCACTGTGGCGGGTATCCTCGGCGGCCACCCAGTCAGCCTGCTGGAGTACTTGCAGGGCACGGGGTACCATATCGCCCAGATTTCCTATCGGTGTCGCCACCACATAGAGGTTTCCCGAATTGTCCAAGTGCACCGCTCCCCTGTTATCTGTTGTTCGCGCCGTGGCTTGCGCTGCCTGTTTGCTGGTCATTGCCAGCTGTGCTGCACCGCCACCCAGGGCCACCAGCCCGGAAGCATACACGAGTCCACAAAATCCCATCCAGCAAGCGCAACTGGAACTGGACATGGCCGCGGGCAAGCAATCACCGGAGCGCGACAGCCATTTTATCCGGGCTGCCGACCTGTTTGCCGGAGAAAAGCGTTATGCCAATGCAGAGGAAGCCCTCAAGCAGGTCAACGCCAGCTTGATCGACACCCCGCTGCTGGCGCGCTATACACTGCTCTATGCCACCATTGCCCTTCAGGATGAGCGCTACTACCTGGCCCGCAGCCTGCTCAACAACGAGCAACTGTCCCTCAATGTGGCGGCGATGACCGCAGCGCAAAGGCGCACCTGGCACCGCCAGCGGGGGGAGCTATACGCTTTGCTCGGGGATCATCTCCTGAGCGTACAGGAATACAGCCAGCTTGGCGCCCTGCTCATCGATCACGCTGAAATCGCCGCCGTTCATGACAAAATCTGGCACGATCTCGGGCAGGTTTCAGAACAGGCGCTGCGCCTGGCCGCCAGCTCAACCACCGACCAAACCCTCGCTGGCTGGTACCAGCTGTCCCTGTTCAGCAGGGACGCCCAGGGTGACATCGCCCGCCAGCTCGACCAGATCGCATCCTGGCGCCAGACCAACAGCAATCATCCCGCCGCCAGGGTAATGCCCACCAGCTTGCAACGGGCCGCCGAGACCAGGAGTGACCTCCCCCGCTCCCTGGCACTGCTGCTGCCCCTCAGTGGCAACCTCGCCGACGCCGGTGAAGCGTTGCGGGATGGCATACTGGCGGCCTACTACGGCAGCATGGCCAAAGGGGTGAAACCGCCCTCCATTCGCATCTACGACAGCAGCGGTGGCGATGTTTCAGCGCTCTATGATCAGGCGGTCCAGGATGGCGCCGACCTGGTTATCGGACCACTCGCCAAGGATCAGCTGCAAAACCTGATGGCAAGACCTGTACTGGAGGTACCGGTCTTGGGCCTCAACTATGCAGACGAAGCACTTAATCCCCACGCCAACCTCTACCAGTTTGGCCTTGCGGTTGGCGACGAGACCCGCCAGATCGCCGAGCGCGCCTGGGTCCATGGTCGCCGCTCTGCCCTGGTGATACGGCCCGACACCCCCTGGGGCAGCAATGCCCTGGACACTTTCCGCCAGCGCTGGGAGCCCAAGGGGGGCCTGCTGCTGACCACTACCCCCTATCGCAGTGATCAGCTCGACTATGCCACCTTCCTGCGCAGCTCCCTGCTGCTGAGTGACAGCCAGGAGCGGGCTGCACGCCTGCAACGCACCCTTGGCAAGAACGTCAATTACATCCCCCGTCGCCGCCAGGATGTGGACATGGTATTGATGCTGACCCAACCGGAACAGGGGCGCCAGCTGAAACCCACTCTGGATTTCCTGTTTGCCAGCGACCTGCCCATTTATGCCACTTCCCATATCTATGGCGGCTACCCCAACCCCAGCCAGGACCAGGATCTCGACGGCATCCAGTTCACTGCCATGCCCTGGACCATTCCTTCCCTGGCAGAAACTGATATCGCGCCCCAGAAACCCCTTTCTACCGCCTATCGCAACCTGTTCGCCATGGGGGTGGATGCCTATCGCCTGCACCAGTGGCTGACACTCCTCAAGGCGCTGCCCGACACATCCATCCAGGGGCAGACCGGCAGCCTCACCATGGGGCATGAAAACCGCGTAACCCGCACCCAACCCCTGGCGGCCTTCCGGGGCGGCAGGGTGATGGTTGCCCCCACTGTCCTGGCGTCGGAAAACCGGTGAAACTTCCCTGGCCGCGCAAACACGCAGTGGGGGTCAACAGTGCCGGAGTAGCGGCGGAACAGGTGGCGCGGGACTTCCTCTGCCGCCATGGCCTCGCCATCATTGCCACCAACTTCCGTTGCAGACGGGGTGAAATCGATATTATTGCCAACCATGACGGTACGCTGGTATTTGCCGAAGTACGCCTGCGGGGCAATCGCCAATTTGGCGATGGCGCCGACTCCATCAACAGCCGCAAACAGCAGCGCCTGGTGCGCGCCGCTGAATATTATCTGGCGGAAAAGGTACGGGGCCCTCTACCTCCCTGCCGTTTTGACGCCCTGTCCCTGGCGCCTGCGCCTGATAAAATCCCGCCATATGACGTAGAATGGATTCAGGACGCTTTCTGGTCCGGTTTTTGACGGACTTCAGGGTGTCCAGTCCCTGTGCGCATTAACCAACAGTGATTGCGACCTGACCTGATCAATGAGTAGTCGTATGGAACAACGGGTTATTGAACTGTTTAACCAGAGCATCGAAGCCAAGATGAATGCCGGTGAGGCGCTGGTGTACCCCATTGTGGGCAGCGCTTCACTGATGGTGGAATCCCTGCTGTCGGATAACCGCATTTTCACCTGTGGCAACGGTCTGTCTGCCACCCTGGCATCCACCCTGAGCTACCTGCTGCTGAACCAGTTTCGCATCGAACGTCCAGGCTTTGCGGCGTTTTGCCTTTCGACTGACTCCGTGGTGGAAACCGGCCTCAGCCAGCAGGCCAATTTCACCGAAATCTACAGTCGCCAGCTGCGCGCCCTGAGTCGCAAGGGTGATGTTCTGGTGCTGTTCAGCGCCAACAGCAATGCCAGCAACCTGGTACAGGCCACCCAGACAGCCCACGAGCGGGAAATGACCGTGGTCGCCTTTACCGGCCCCGGCGACAGCAATATTTCGGCACTCCTCACCGGCGAGGATGTCGAAATCCGCGTCGATGTGGCAGATGCCTTTCGCGTGCAGGAAATCCAGCTGCTCTCCCTGTTCACCCTTTGCGAACTTATTGAATTGCACTTATTTGGAGGATAATCCGTGACAAAAATCCTGCTGACCCTAGTGACCACCCTGATAGTCCTATCAGGGTGTACCAGCATCATTCACACGGTTCGCGATGAACCCATCCAGCCCGATCCCACCCGCAAAACCCTGGGTACGGACATTGACGACTTCCAGATCGAAACCGGTATCGGGGTCAATATCAAAAAGGCGCACCACGACCTGGAACGGGCTCATGTCAATGTTTACGCCTTCAATGGCGTGGTGCTGTTGACCGGCGAAGTGCCGAGGGAGGAGTTGCGAGCCATAGCAGGAGATACTGCCCGGCGTTTTCGCGGTGTGCGCCAGGTACACAACGAACTGCAGGTACAAAGCACTTCATCACTGCTGTCGAGATCCAGCGACAGCTGGATCACCACCAAGGTGAAGAGCAAGCTGATCGGCTACAAGGATATCGATTCCAGCAAGATCAAGGTGGTGACGGAAAATGGCGTGGTCTTCCTGATGGGGCTGGTATTTCCCGATCAGGCCGAGAAGGCAGCCAGGGTTGCCAGCTCCACAAAAGGGGTACGCAGGGTGGTCAAGGTTTTTGAGTATCCAGCGCAGCTGTAATTTCACTGCGGGAGATGGGAGAAAATCCATCTCCCATCAATCCCGCCCCACAGCTTCCCCTTCTTGAAGAACACTGATTTTTTTTGCCACCCGCCCCGGTGTGCTGCTGTTGCGGGCCAGCAGCAGATAGGCGGCGGGCAGTACAAACAATGTCAGCAACGTCGCCACCAGCACCCCGAAGAAAATCACCACCCCAAGGACAAAGCGCGCCTCGGCGCCGGCGCCAAAGGCCAACAGCAGGGGTATGGCGCCCACAATGGTGGTCAGGGACGTCATCAGGATAGGGCGCAACCGTTGCAGCGCAGCGCTGAACAGGGCCTCCTCGAAGGATTTGCCCTGGTCCCGCAACTGATTGGCAAATTCGACGATCAAAATCCCGTTTTTCGCCGCCAGTCCAATCAGCATCACCAGCCCGATCTGGCTGAAGATATTCAGTGTCTGCCCTGTGAGAAACAGCCCCAACAATGCACCTGCGGTAGCCAGGGGTACCGTGAGCAGTATCAACAGCGGATGCAGAAAACTTTCGAACTGTGCCGCCATCACCAGATAGGCCACCACAATGGCGAGCAGGAAGACAAACAGGACAGAGCCGCTGGCGCGGATGTATTCCAGGCTTTGCCCCTTGTAATCAATGGACGCGGAGCTGGGCAACTCCTCCCTCACCATGGTCTGTACTGCCTCGATCGCCGCATCCATGGCATAGCCGGGGGCGATATCGGCGCTAAGAGTAAGCGCCCGGCGACGGTTATAACGGGGCAGGCTCGGCGACACCCCCTGCTCCGCCACCTGGACGACACTGGCCAGGGGCACCAGTTCGCCACTGCGATCAGAGCGCACATAAATCTGCTGCAGATCATCCGGGGAGCGGAAGTCGGCCTCCAACCCTTCGAGGATGACATCGTATTCCTCGCCCCGTTCAAGGTAGGTGGTGACAATGCGTGATCCCAGCATGGTTTCCAGGGTGCGCCCCACATTGGCCACGGATACCCCCAGATCGGCGGCGCGCAGCTGATCCACATTCACGGATATTTGCTGGGAGTTCACAGCGAAATCGATATCCACATTTTGCAGGATGGGGTGGTTCTGGAAATAGGTGAGAATCTGTTCACGCCACTGCCCCAGCTCCTCATAGGTATCACCGCCGATCACCACCTGCACCGGTTGGCCCATGGCACCGGGGGTCAGCCCCGAACGGATCAGCATGAAAATCCGGCCATCGGGGATGTCGGCAAAGAGCTGATAGAATTTGGGGCGCAATTCCATAGTGCTTTCCTGACGCTGATCCCAGGGCACGAATCCCACAAAGGCCATGCCGGTATTGACTCCCGCATTGCCGCCGAAGGAGGGCACTCTCATCTGGAAACGCTCCAGGGACAACTCATCGAAATTGGCGAGGACTTTTGCCTCGAGTTCCAGCAATGTCTTGCTGGTTTGGGCGAAATTGGCCCCTTCTGGCCCCCGGTACATCATCAGCATCTCGCTGTTGTCTTCAGTGGGGGCAAATTCGCTGGGCAACTTGTTGAGCAGCAGGGCGATGGCAACCACGGCCACAGCAAGGATTGACAGCAAAAAAACCAGCGACTTGCCTTCAGCCCGCAGGGCCCGCTCATAGCCTTTCTCGGCCCAGGCCATGGGCACGTCGACAAAGTGCAGGGTCTTTGAGTCCGTTTTCAGAATCAGTGAACACAGCACCGGCGATAGCGTCAGGGCGACAAAACTGGAAAACCCCACTGCGGCGGCAATAGTGAGGGCAAATTCGGTGAACAGCCTGCCGATATTGCCCTGCAGGAACATCAGGGGGACAAATACGGCAATCAGCACCAGGGTGGTGGCGACAATGGCAAAGCCCACCTGACGGGCGCCACGGTAGGCCGCCAGCATCGGAGCCTCGCCCTTTTCGATACGGCTGTAGATGTTTTCGAGCATCACGATGGTGTCATCCACCACCAGCCCGATGGCCAGCACCAGCGCCAGCAGGGTGAGAATATTGATGCTGAATCCCATGGCGTAGACAAAGATAAAGGACGACAGCAGTGAAATGGGCACAGTGATGGCGGGGATCAGAGTTGCTCTGACATTGCCCAGAAACAGGTAAATCACCAGCACCACCATCACCATGGCAATGGCCAGAGTGGTGTACACCTCCTTGATGGCGCTGGCGATAAACACCGACGAGTCGCCGCTGCGCTCGATAACCAGCCCCTCCGGCAGCACCGCATTGATACGCGCCACTTCTGTCCTGGCCCGCTCGGCCACTTCCACCGTATTGGCCTGGGACTGCTTGACGATTCCCAGGCCAATCATGCTGATGCCATCGCGGCGGAACAGGCTTTCATCATCTGCAGCGGTCAGGGATATCTCTGCCACCTCACCCAGGCGTACCAGGTGGCCGTCTTCACCGCGCTTGACCACCAGCTGGGAAAATGCCTCCGGTGAGTTGTAGATGCGGTTGATGCGGGCGCTGAAATTGCGCCAGTCTGACTGTATGCGACCTGCGGGCAGCTCAACATTTTCAGCCCGCAGGGCATTCTCGATATCGTTTGCTGTGAGCTGGCGAGCGGCCAGCTTGCGGCGGTCAAGGTAAATCCGCATGGCGTATTTACGCTCACCCCCGATAATAACCAGCGCTACCCCATCCACCACTGACAGCCTGTCCACCACCACCCGGCGCGCATAGTCAGACAATTCAAGCTCGTTGAGGCGGTCACTGGTGAGGTTGAACCACATGATGGGGTTGGCGTTGGCATCGGCCTTGCGCACCCTGGGGGCATCAATTTCTGCGGGCAACTGGGGCATGATGCGGCCAATGGCCTGCTGCACATCGTTGACCGCCGCCTCCACATCCCGCTCGATTTCAAACTCAATGGTTATGCGGGAAAATCCGTCAGTGCTGGATGAATCAATGTAGCGAATGGCTTCGATACCACTGAGCTGGTTTTCCAGCACACGGGTGACCTTGGTATCAACAATTTCCGCAGAAGCGCCCCTGTAGGCGGTATCGATACCGACAACGGGAGGATCCACATCCGGATACTGGCGCAGAGGCAACTGGGTGAAGGACATAATGCCGAACACCAGCAGCAGTGCGCTGGCAACAATGGCGACGGTGGGGCGCTTGACTGAGAGGTCCGACAGGAACATGGTCAGGAGGCTCCCGCGTCAGGGGCAGTCCGCACCTCAGGCTCAACCCGCACCAAAGCACCGTGGCGAATTTTTTGGGTGCCCTCAGTGACTACCCATTCCCCCGGCTCGATACCTGCAGTGACTTCCACCAGGCCGGGGCGGCGCTGGCCCAGGGTCACCGGTCGGCGCTCGACATGGCGCTCCCCGTTCACCACATACACAAAACGTTCATCACCCTCCTGGATCACCGCTTTTTCAGACACTACCAGGGTGGGGCGCGGCTCACTGAGCAGGCGAATACTGAGCAGCATGCCAGGCCGGAGCAACATCTCGGCATTGTCCATGACGGCGTGAACATGGGCTGCCCGGGTCACAGGGTCTACCCGGGAGCCAATGCTGGCCACAGTGCCCGCAAAGGTTCTGTCCCGATAGGCGATGGAGGTGGCGGCAATGGTTTGACCGGGTTTGAGCTGGCTGATCCAGCGCTCCGGTACAGTGAAATCAATCCTGAGGGTGGCTATGGCGTCAAGGGTGGTGATAACCGTGCCCGGGCTGACCAGGGAGCCGGGGCTTACCCGGCGGGTGCCCAGCACACCGCCAATGGGGGCGACGATGGTGTAATCCTTGAATTCAGCGCGCACCTCCGCCACCCGCGCGGCACTGGCGGCAGCCTTTGAGCGCTGCTCCTCCAGCATGGTTTTGGAGACGGCGGCATTTTTGTCCAGAGCCTGATAATGATCCAGCAGGCGGCGGTCCTCACGTAAAACCACTTCAGCTTCCTGCAAGCGCGCCCTGGTGCTTTCCGCATCCAGCTCCACCAGTACCGTCCCGGCGTCGACACGCTGGTTATCGCTGAAATTGACCGAGACCACCTTGGCGGACACATTGGCGGTAATCTCCACCGCCTCATCCGCGCGAATGGTGCCCAGTGCTTCAAGGCTGTCGGTGATGGCTTCGATGCGGGCTTTGTCGGTGCGCACCAGTGGTGCCGATTGCTCCCCTCCATGGGGACCGCCACCATTGGCACCCGTTTCAGTGGGGGAGAAAAACAGGTAATAGATAACCCCCAACAGGGCTGCCAGTATTACCAGGGCTACAACTTTTTTCAGCAATTGACTGACTCCCCTGTCCACAGTTGGCCTGATTCTACTATTGATGGGGGGTTGGTGAGGACTGCTTACACATTTTTACCCTTGGCCACAATCAAACCGGACCTGCAGGCTGCAATGCCGTCATATTCCCAGCTGCGAAAAAAAGCCCCTGAGCCTTTCTTCGCCGCCCTCCTCCCAGGCCCTGAGTGCAGCCGTGCCAATAATGGCCATATCCGCCCGGCCCCGCAGGAAATCGATATCATCCTTGCTGCTGACGCCAAAACCGACACCAATGGGCAGGTTGGTGTGCTCTCGGCAGCGGGCGAGGAACTGGTTAAGCTCATCGCTCATATCCGTCTTGGTGCCAGTGACGCCCTTGCGGGCCACGGCATAGACCATACCCCGTGCTGCGCCACCGAGCTTGGCGAGATTGCGCTCAGTGCTGGTGGGGGTCATCAGTACCACTGGCGCCAGATCGTACTGTTCCGACAGGCGGTGCAGTTCTATTGCCTCATCCACCGGCAGGTCCGGCAGGATATAGCCACAGCCACCCGCCGCCGCAAGGCGTTGCAGGAAGGCGTCGATACCCATTTTGAAGGCGGTGTTGTAGTAACCCATCATCAGCACTTTAAAGGGGAAATGCTTTGTGACTTTTTCCATAAAGGCAAAACAGTCGGCGGGGGTAACACCGGCCTTGAGGGCAAGCTCGTTGGCGCGCACAAACAGCGGACCGTCGGCGCTGGGTTCCGAGAACGGAAATTGCAGTTCGACAATGTCGACGCCGAATTCCGCCATGATCTCCAGCTCGGTCCAGTTGTCCTCAAAGGATGGGTAACCGCACACCACGTGGGTCATGATCAGCAGATCTTTGTTTTGCCTGCGTTCGCGCAGGTATTGCTCAAGGCCATTACTTTTCACGGTCATATTCCTCGGCCTTGTTGCGGATAAACTGTTTCCAGCTCTGGTCGTCGAGGGCGTCGGCGATGGTGAAGATATCCTTGTCGCCGCGGCCCGACTGGTTGATCAAAATCACCTCGTCTTTACCCATCTTCGGTGCTTCCTCGATGGCCATGGCAAAGGCGTGGGTGCTTTCCAGGGCAGGAATCAACCCCTCACTGCGCATCACCAGCTTGATGGTTTCACGCACCTGCTCGTCGGTGGCGGCGGTAAAGCGCACTTTGTCGTTCTCCCACAGGTGGACGAGGATGGGGTTGACTCCGATGTAATCGAGCCCGGCGGCGATGGAGTGGGTCTCCAGCATATTGCCGTTGTCGTCCTGCAAAAAGTAGGTCTTGAAACCTTGGGCCACGCCCACCGACGCATCGGGGTACGCCAGGCGTGCGGCGTGCATGCCGGAGCCGGGGCCGTGACCACCGGCTTCGCAGGCCACCAGTTCAACACCGCTGTCATCGAGAAAACCCTGGAAAATGCCGATGGCGTTGGAGCCGCCGCCGACACAGGCGTAAACCCGGTCAGGCAGTTTGCCCGCCACCTTGACGATCTGCTGGCGCGCCTCCTGGCCGATAATGGACTGGAAGTAACTGACCATCTCGGGGAAGGGGTGGGGGCCGCAGGCGGTGCCGAGCACATAGTGGGTGTTGTACATATTGGTGACCCAGTCCCGCAGCGCCTCGTTGATGGCGTCCTTGAGGGTTTTCTGACCGTCTTCCACCGCCACAACCTTGGCACCCATGCGCTCCATCCAGAATACATTGGGGCGCTGGCGCGCCACATCCACGGCGCCCATATAGATGGTGCAATCAAAACCAAAACGCGCCGCCATGGTGGCAGTGGCATAGCCGTGCTGCCCGGCGCCGGTCTCGGCAATCACGCGGGTTTTGCCCAGGCGCTTGCACAGCAGGCCCTGACCCAGCACGTTGTTGATCTTGTGGGAGCCGGTGTGATTGAGATCTTCACGTTTGACGTAAATCTGCGCACCACCCAGCTGCTTCGACAGGTTTGCCAGGTAAGTCACCGGCGTAGGGCGCCCCGAGTAGGATTGCAGCAGTTCCACATACTCCTGCCAGAACGTCGGATCTTCCTTGCAGCGGGCAAAGCAGTCCTGTAATTCCTCGATGGTGGCGGCGAGGATTTCAGGCAGAAAAGTACCGCCATACTGGCCGTAATAGCCCTCGCGGCCACCGGCAAAATCAAAAATAGACATAGGGATAATGCTGTGGGGGAAATGAGGGGGGTATCTTAGCCAAGGGAGAAGAAGGGAACAAGTTATAGCGGCCCGCGTTTGGGCCTGCCAATTTGCTCCACCTGAATTTTGAGAATCATCTGCTAAGGTAAATACAGGGGCCTGTGTCTCTGCCGCTACAGCGACGGACTGCGCTAAAGACGCCATCGATGCTGGAGAGGGGCGCTTCCCAGGCAAATAATTCATTCCTGACACTGAAGCCCGCAGGGTAGGTGGCGAGTTTGAAAACAGAAAATTGTACTACGGTCCAGTTTGTTAGCCAGTTTTCAGCAGGACAGCGTCGACTTAGACAAAAACCACAAGGAGGCTTTCATGCTCAAGCATTCCCCCCCGGACTTCCAGCTTATTTTTGAATCACTGCCGGGCTTGTACCTGATCTTGGCGCCTGATTTCAGAATCGTGGCAGCCAGTGATGCTTACCTGCAGGCAACCAATACCCGTCGTGAGGAACTGCAGGGGCGAGGTCTTTTTGAAATCTTTCCCGACAACCCGGACGATCCCGACGCTACCGGTGTGCGCAACCTCGGCGCGTCACTGGAGCGAGTCATCAAGGACCGGGCGGAGCATGCAATGGCGGTGCAAAAATACGATATTCGCAGACCAGGCGGCGAGGGCGAAAGGTTCGAGGAGCGCTACTGGTCACCCATTAATTCCCCGATACTGGGCCCCGATAACGAGGTGATCTACATCATCCACAGGGTTGAAGATGTCACGCAAGTCATGCTCTTCAGGCAACAGGGGGTCGAAACCGGCGGCAGTGGCGCAGAACTTCGCGGTCAGACCACCGGGATGAACACCGAGATCGCCCTGTGGCAGCAGGAACTGGCCGAACGCAAGCGAACCGAAGCCGAACTTCGGGAATCGCAGCGGCGCTTGCAGACCAGCGAAGAGCGACTTCGGATGATGATTGAGGGAGTGAAGGATTACGCCATCTTCACCCTCGACCCGGAGGGGCGAGTGACAAGCTGGAACAAGGGCGCCGAAATACTCTACGGCTACACCTTTGAAGAAATCATCGGCCAGCACCGCAGCCGGTTCTTCGTCTCCGAAGATGTCGCCAAAGGTATGCCCATGAATGAGCTCCGTGAAGCACTGGCCAAGGGACAATTCTCCAAGGAGGCCTGGCAGTTGCGCAGGGACGGCACCCGCTTTTGGGCCAGCGGGACAATATCCCCCTTGCGGGACAAAGCCGGAGACCTGCGTGGATTCGTCAAAGTCATCCGCAATCTGACGGAACGGAAGCTGTCAGAAGCGCTGCTTACGGCGGTGTTGGATAATGCGCTGGATGGCATCATCGTTATTGATGAACAGGGCATCATCCAATCTTTCAACCTGACGGCGCAAAAGCTCTTCGGGTACCAGGAGACCGAAGTCATCGGCCAGAACGTCAAGATGCTGATGCCCGAACCCTACCGCAGCGAGCACGACGGCTACCTGGGCAATTATCGCCGCACCGGGGAGGCGAGGATCATTGGCATCGGCCGCCAGGTTGTCGCCCGCCGCAAGGACGGATCGACGTTTCCAGTCGACCTGGGAGTCAGCGCTTTTTTCGTGGAGGGCGAGCGTCACTTCACCGGAGTGGTACGGGACATCACCGAGCAATTCCAGCGCGAACAGGAATTAATACTTCGGGATCGGGCGATTCAGGCCGTGTCCCAGGGCATTTTCATCACCGATCCCAGCCAGCCCGACAACCCGATCATTTACGCCAGTCCCGGAGCCGAGCAGTTGACGGGCTACCGGGTAGAGGAGCTGATAGGTCGCAACTGCCGATTCCTGCAAGGGGCCGGGACGGATCCGGAGCAGGTCAAGCACGTTCGCGAGGCCGTTCGTGCCGGGCGCGAGTGCTCCGTCGAACTCCTCAACTACCGCAAGGACGGGACGCCATTTTGGAACGCGCTGTTTATCAGCCCGGTACGGGACGAACAGGGGCAACTCATTCATTTCATCGGTGTTCAGGCCGACGTCACGGAGCGGCGTCAACTGGAGGACCAGCTGCGGCAGTCCCAGAAGCTGGAGTCAGTAGGCCAACTGGCGAGTGGAGTAGCCCATGACTTCAACAACCTGCTGACTGTCATTTCCGGGTACAGCGAAGTTCTACTCATGTCGCTGCCATCAAATGATCCGATGCGGGTGTCGGTTCAGGCGATCAGTGCGGCCGGTGAACGGGCAGCAGGACTAACCCGGCAACTGCTCCTGTTCAGCCGCCAAGCCATGACTGAATTGCAAGTGCTCGACCTCAACGACGTCGTCAAAGAATCCATGAAGCTGCTGCGACGGATGATCGGTGAAGATATCGTGCTGACCACAGTACTCGACCCACACTTGAGCCGGGTTCGGGCCGATCCTGGCCATATCGGTCAAGTGCTGATGAATCTGTGCGTGAACGCCCGCGATGCCATGCCAAAAGGGGGCAAGCTGACTGTCCAGACCCAGAACATCGAACTGGATGAACCCTACACCAATACGCACGTCGAGGTTCAAGTCGGTCGATACGTGCTGCTGACCGTCTCGGATACCGGAATGGGAATGACGCCGGAGGTCAACATCCGCATCTTCGAGCCGTTCTTCACAACCAAGGGTGTCGGCAAGGGCAGCGGCCTGGGACTGTCCGTGGTTCACGGCATCGTCAAACAGAGCAACGGCTATATCGGGGTGTACTCAGAGCCAGGCATCGGGACGACATTCAAGGTGTACCTCCCGGTGGTCGAGGACGATGTGGGCGCCCCCGTCATGGACGGGGAATCGGTGCGGGTCAGTCCGGGCACCGAGACAGTGCTTGTGGTTGAAGACGAGGCCAGCGTGCGTGAGATCGCACTGCTTGCCCTGCGCACCCAAGGCTACAGGGTCCTGTCGGCAGCAAACGGCACAGAGGCTCTCCAGGTCGTGAATGAGCACAGTGGGAACATCGATTTGCTGGCAACGGATGTGGTGATGCCGGAGATGAATGGCCGACAACTGGCGGAGGCACTGCGGCTTCGCCTGCCGAAGATGAAAGTGTTGTACCTGAGCGGGTATACCGACGACGCCGTAGTGCGTCACGGCATTCTGCAAGCTGAGGTCGCTTTCCTCCAAAAGCCCTATACACCGATGATTTTGCTCAAAAAAGTGCGCCAGGTGCTGGACGGGGAGTGACCCGGACAGCCCATCACGCGCAGGGACGCCAAAGTCTGTTGGCTTTCGTCACAAGCGGGCGTTTTTCAGCGCCAAAAGACAAGGCATACATTCAAGGCAAAAGGTGGGGGGGCAGCCAAACTGCGCCACTGTTTGAGGCCTAGGCTGCAACGACGCTGGCTCCCTCATCCAGGCAATTTTCCAGTCGTCAGAATGGGTCCGCTACAATATCCTGCGATGCTCCAGCACCGGCATATTGCGACGCAGGACGGCCTGCTCACCCAGATCCATATCCGCCACAGCAAAGCCCTCTTCATCCTCCAAGGCAGCCAGCACCCGTCCCCAGGGGTCAATTATGGCGGACCCACCCCAAGTCGGTTTGCGGGGATGATCTCGGTCAGCGAGATTGGCAGCGATCACGTAGCAGAGGTTTTCCACCGCCCGCGCCCGTAGCAGAAGTTCCCAGTGCGCTCTGCCGGTGGCGGCGGTAAAGGCTGACGGGACAGCAAGAATCTCTGCGCCGCGAGCGGTCAATGCCCGGTAAAGTTCCGGAAAGCGCAAGTCGTAGCACACGCTGAGACCGAGATTACCCAGCGGCGTTGGCGCCACCACAACGTCACTGCCATGACGGTAATCATCGGATTCGCGGTAACTTTTGCCGGTTTCCGCTACATCCACATCAAACAGGTGGATCTTGTTGTAGCGGGCAACTTCCTCCCCTTGCGGGGATAGCAGCAAGGAGGCGGCATGGGGCTTTTCATCAAGACTATCGGCTACCGGAATCGTGCCGCCCAGCAACCAAACGCCATTTGACCGGGCCTGACTGGCAAGAAACTGCCGCACCGGGCCAGCGGGCGTGGATTCATCCGCGGCGGCGCGGGGCAAGTCGCGGCAGCCGTAATACGCGAAGTTTTCCGGCAACACCACCAGCATCGCACCCGCCTCGCTGGCACGCTGAAGCCAGTGCGCACAGGCTGCGAGGTTTCCCTCCAGCCCCTTGTCACCCCTGATCTGGACTACCGCTGCTTTCATCCGGTTACTGCTCTGCCGCTTCAAAATCGGTTCTGTCGCTGAAAATTTTATCCACCTTGATATCCGGGTCATCCCAGGAACCGGTGACGCTGTAACTGAGGCTCGACAGGCGATCCACCTGTTTTTTGAACAGCTTGCCGGTGAGAAAGACCCCTGCGGCGGCGGGCAAGCCCCCCAGCACACCGGCAACCCAGGTCAGGTTGGTGCCCACCGGCAGGGTAGCCACCAGGCGCGCATCCAGCTGTTCGTTGATAATGTCGGCACTGCCCAGCAGGCGTATTCTGCCGGAAGGCATGGAGGCGACTATGGGATCGTCGAAACGCACTGTCCCTGCCTCGAAAGCAAGACCACCCCGCAGGCGATCAAAACTCACACCCTGGTTGAAAAGGTCTGTGAAATTAAAGCGCAGGCGGCGCATCCAGGTATCGAAATTAAGCAGGCTGACGAGCCTGAAAAACGTATTGGTAGCAGGCCCTGTGGCGCGGTAGAACTGGCCATCCTCAAGGTCCAGACCTATGTAACCCTCAAAAATCCCTGGCGAAAACGCCCAGGGTCTGTTCGGCCATTGCAGTTCCAGATGAAAAGCCGCTTGCTTGCTGTCGATCATCCTGACCACCTGCCAGTTCTCCAGTGTGGTCGCAAGATTCACCAGGGTAAGACTGCCGGAAAAGCGGCTATGGTGGGTTTCATCCTCCATCCACCACTCAAGTTCGGTGCTGTTGTCTTCGTCCCCAACCTCCAGAGTGATGCCCCGGATGATGCCGTTGATATGCTCAAAGCGCACACCGCTGTCCACAGGGGTTGACCAGAAGGCCAGCTGACCCAGCTCAGTGTCCCCCAGGGTAATGACTTTAGCGGCAAAATCGAGGGCAGGAATATCCCCCGGCTGGAGGCTGTCAAGAAAGCCTTCAGGCAGCTCAGGGTCATCCCCCAGCCCTGCCTGGACGTCCTCGTCACTGTCATCAGGTCCAGGATCTGGCAGTTTGAGGTGGTCAAACCGCAACACCAGACGCTCACCCCCCATGAGTATTTCTCCCGCCGCCCTCTCCCCCTCAAGCTGGAAGCGCCACAGCCCGGTGCGCTCCAGACCTCCCTTGAGGTGGCTTGCGCCCAGACTGAAATCCCCGGACAACACTTCGCCAAACTGCAGATCCAGCCGCGGTTTGAACTCTCCCACCTCGGCGCTGGAAAGATCGCCGCCCTGTAGCAGGGGTTGCCACTGCCTCCAGTCGAAGCGGGGAATGGTGCCGCTGATCAGCAAACCACGTTGCTGCGGCAACGATGGCTTTTTCCCCAGCAGGCGCACCTGACCACGCTGGAAGCGACCCCGTTTGATCTGCACGATGGTGGATACCTGGTCCCCCAACTGACTACCCACAAGAATCTCATCGCCGAGAAAACGCAGGCTTGCGCTGAAAGGGCGAGGTTCATCGGCACCTTTGCCGAACGGTTGCGGCAGATTGAGGGCAAGCCCGTTGAGGTCAGATTCCAGGGTCAGTTGCGGCTCTGCACCCTTGGTGCCCAAAGGAATGCGCAACTGTCCCGAGAGAGTCGCGGCTCCCTCGACAATATCCCCAAACCTGGCCAGATAGGGCGCCATCTCTGCGGCGCTAACAGTGCCGTCAATATCCATCAGGGTAGCGGATTTATCGCTTTTGATATTCGCCTTGATAGGGTTACCGTGAAAAACACCGGCTATGGCATCGGAATGCAATCCCTGTTTGAGGGAGTACTTTACGTTGCCATTGATTGAGGTGATGGCCACCTCAGAGCCAGGCAGGGCCAGACGTGCATCCTGGATAAGGGCACTGACGTTGTACTTCTCACCGGCCTTGTTGTTGCTGAGGGGAATGGCCAGATCAAGGCTGACACTGGCCTCACCGCTGAGGTCCCAGTCTTTGAGGTTCGTCAGTCCGTCGCCAACGGGAGAATCCATCAATATGGCCAAGCCGTCCCCTGCTGCTGCACTGAGCTGCCCCTGAAGGGAAAGCACCGGCCCCAAGGCAGCAGTGGTGCTCAGGCGAGCACGGGCGTGGTGAAGAGTGGCCCTGTCGAGAGTTGCCCCCGTTGCCCACAGATCCAGGTCGCCGTCATCCACCAGCAGGGTAACCTGGGCGTCACTGACAGGGGGCCAGCCGGACTGATAATCCAGGTTGCCCTCCAGCACTTTTGCATACACCTGGATAGTGCGGCCCTGGTGGTTGCCTTTCACCAATGATCCGCGCCAGATAAATCCCGCCTCGGGGATCTCGCCAGAGCCAATGGCACTGTCAAGCCAATCCTTCAACTGCGGGCTGAGCACTGTGGGCAGATAGCGATCCACAAAACGGGAGTGGCTGTCACGCAGTGTCACCATCAGGGACATTTCCGGTTCGAATTCATCCTTGATGGTGGGCAGGTTGAGATACAGGAAGGCTGTGCCGCGCCCTTCTTCCCCGACAATGCTGATGGGGCCACTGGCCACCTCAACCTGGTGCTGTTGCGGGTGCCAGTGCCAATCCACCCTGCCGCGCACCGCCCCGTACGGCATAAAATCCTCGTACACCTGGGGATAGTGCATGGCAAACCCGGCGGGACTGTCGAGCTCCACAAACCCTTCTCTGCCCGTGGTTTCGAAATAACCATTGACTCCCCGGGCTGCCGGTGCGCCGTGCCAGGACGCCACAGATACATTGTCAAGATTGCCCCGCAGCACCAGCTGGGCTTGCCCGGCACTGAAATCCAGGTCGAGCACCAGATTGCGCACCCCACCCCTGGGGTCCAGGGTTTGCAGAATCTCATCGTATTTTCCGTCGAGCAGCCCGGTTTTATGCACAAGATCATTCACCACCGCCAGATCAAGGTGGTCCACAACAATGTCCAGTTCACCCCAGCGCTTGCCCACACGCTGGCGCAACAGCAGGTTGAAAGGCTCCACGGGCTCCCCTGACCACTGTGCCTGCAGGTTCTGCAGACGCAGCCCCCAGTCCTCACCGGGTTCGTACCAGGCGGTGACATCAGCGCTGACCTGGCGCAGGGGTTTGGCATCGGCTACCCAGCTGAGGGGAATTTCGGCGGCATTGAGGGTGCCGCGACCATTGACCAGGCTGTTGTTGCGCCAGTCAAACCACAGGGCGAGATCAATATCGCTGTCGATATCCCCCACCCGAGCCACCTGTTCAGGAAACCAGCGCCGGGCGATGGCGCTGAGGCTGCCGTCAAAATTGATACGTTTGAGCTGCAGATAGCCCTGACCACGGAAACTGTCGCCATCAGCCAGGTCACCGTGGCCTTCAAAAACCAGCCGGGCAGCCTCGTCACCGCGCTCATCCAGGGCCAGGGTGGCAACCGTACGGTGAACCCCCCCGCTGTTAACAGTCTGTATCTCGCGACCATAGAGGGTTGTGCGGCTACCGGAATAAAAATCCAGGAGCAGTGAGGCATTCTCGATGCGCAGAAAGCGGGATTTCACCAGCAAGTCGCGCACATAGGCCAGCTTGCTGCCGTCACCACCGGCGAGGGGCAGACCCGCCACGGACCAGACACCATCGGCATCTTCGCTGGCGTGAATACGCACATCGCTGATTTCCAGTCCCTCCCACACCAGGCCGAAACTGGCAATGCTCCTGAGCAGATTGAGTTCAGCGCTGGCGCGGGCAATGGTGACAGCGTCCTGCTCGGCATTGCCATCCAGAATGGCAATGCCGCTGACATTCAGGCGGGGGCTCAAACCGACCCAGGTGCCGGCAATACGGGTGGTGCGAATCTGCAGGCCAGTCGTTTGCGACAGGTATGCGTTGATATCCTCCTGATAGCGATTGGCCAGCGGCAGCAGTTCGCGGCCCAGCACCACCACAATGGCGAACAGGATGATGAGGACGGCCAAAGACAGCCAAAGTTTTTTGATCACAGTACCTGCAAACGTCAACATTGTCCGCTACACCGGAATGATGTCGTATTGTTCCTGGGAGTACAGGGTCTCTACCCGGAACTGGATCGGTCGGCCAATAAACTCCTCCAGATCGGCCACATTGGGGGAATCCTCGTCCAGCAGCCGGTCAACCACCACCTGGGAAGCCAGCACGAGAATTTTTTCGCATTCAAAGGCCCGGGATTCCCGCAGGATTTCCCGCATGATGTCATAGCACACGGTTTCCGGGGACTTCAGCCGACCGCGCCCCTCGCACACCGGACAGGCTTCGCACAGTATCTGGCCGAGGCTCTCGCTGGTGCGCTTGCGGGTCATTTCCACCAGGCCCAGCTCCGACACCGTGGTGATACCAGTCTTGGCGCGGTCCCGCTCCAGAGCTTTTTCGAGGGTGCGCAGAATCTGGCGGCGGTGCTCTGCTTCAGACATATCAATGAAGTCGATGATGATAATGCCGCCCAGATTGCGCAGGCGCAGTTGGCGGGCGATGGCATTCACCGCTTCAAGATTGGTCTTGAAGATGGTTTCCTCAAGGTTGGTGTGGCCGACAAAAGCGCCGGTATTGACGTCAACCGTGGTCATCGCCTCGGTCTGATCGATCACCAGATAACCGCCGGACTTGAGCTGGACATTGCGTTGCAGGGCGCGATTGATTTCATCCTCGATGTTGTACAGGTAAAACAGCGGGCGCTCGCCGGGGTAGTGTTCCAGCAGGGGGACCATGTCCGGGTTGACCAGTTCAGCAAAGCTTACCATCTGGGCAAACACCTCGCGGGAGTCCACCCGTACTTTTTCCACATCGGCGCGCAGCATATCCCGCAGTGCACGCAGGGAAAGGGGCAAGTCCTCGTAGATACAACTGAGCTCGCGAACCGTGCGAATCTTGTCCTGGATCAGCTGCCACAGGCGGTGGAGAAATTGCAGATCGCCGCGAATATCTTCCTCACTGATGCCTTCTGCGGCGGTGCGCAGGATATAACCCTGCCTGGCGGTCACCTCCTGGCCAAACAACTGATCCAGTGCCCTGGACAGCACCTGGCGCAGGCGCTCCCGCTCTTCTTCCGTTTCGATGCGCTGGGAAACCCCGACGTGGTTGACATCCGGCATATACACCACATAGCGGGATGATACCGACAGGCGCGAGGTCAGGCGTGCGCCCTTGCTGGCGATAGGGTCCTTGAGCACCTGCACCACCACCATTTCCCCCTCCCGCACCAACTGGCGGATATCCGGGGTAGTGGCGGTGCTGGACCCATTCCCTGTTCGCTCCGGATTGGCGGGAGAATAAATATCATCAGCGTGCAAAAAGCCCGCCTTGGCGAGGCCAATATCCACAAAAGCGGCCTGCATGCCGGGCAACACCCGCACCACCTTGCCCTTGTAGATATTGCCGACAATGCCCCGGCGGCGGGCCCTTTCCACCGCCACTTCCTGCAGCACACCGTTTTCCACCAGGGCTACCCGGGTTTCCATGGGGGTGATATTGACGAGAATTTCTGAACTCATGGACGAATACTTGGCCTGTTTGAGGTGCTGTCCACTTCACTCCCTGCTTGAGAGTACCAGCAGGGGATACCGAACAACTGTAACAGCTCCCAGGTCTGCGCCAAAGGCAGGCCCACGACACCGGAATAACTGCCTTCGATGGACTCGACAAAAACGGCCCCCAGCCCCTGGATAGCGTAACCCCCGGCCTTGTCGGCAGGCTCGCCGCTGCACCAGTAAGCCCGGCACTCATCGGGATGCAGTTGACGGAAGCGGACGCGGGTTTCTGACAAGCGGCTTTCCATGCTGTCGCCCAGCGTCATGGCCACTGCGGTGTAAACACTGTGGGTGGTACCGGAAAGGGCCATCAGCATTTCGACACATTGCTCCTCATCCCCAGGCTTGCCCATGGGATAGTTGGCCAGGGCCACTGTGGTATCAGCGCCCAGCACCGGCAGATTGCCAATGGTGCAGGCCAGGGTAGCCGCCTTGAAGCGCGCCAGACGTGTAACGTAATGGGCAGGGTGTTCATCCACCCGGGGGGTTTCGTCCACATCCACGGGGGCAACGGCAAAGCGTGCACCAATCTGCTCCAGCAGGTCTCGGCGCCGGGGCGATGCTGAAGCAAGTACAAAATCTGCGTTCACTTTCATTATTTAATCAGCCTGATACATCCGCGACATCATCCACACCAGCAGAGGCCAGAGGGGCACGGTGGTCAGCACCGGGTAGAACATCATCCAGGTATCGGCTTCCTTGCCCGCAAGCAGATATACCAAAATGACCACCATCTGGTAGATCAACGCCAACACCGTCACCAATACCATCTGGTGCCAAACGGAAAAATGTTGCAGACGTTGACCCGCCAGCTGCAGCAGGTAGGCACACAGCAACATGGCGAGGGCGCGCTGACCGACGATACCGCTGGCAAGAATATCCAGCAGCAAGCCGGTTATCCAGGCAAAACCCAGACCCAGCTGATGTGGCTCCCGCAACAGCCAGTAAATGGCTACCAGGAGCACCGGCAGTGGTCGCCAGAAAGAAAGATCCCCCCGCAGGGGATAAAAATGCAAGCAGAAAGCGAGCAACAGGCTCAGTATAAAGGCCAGGGTAAAGACCGGTTTAGTCATCTGCTGGTTCGCCATCCAGGGCAGGTTCAGGGGAGTTTTCGCCGCCGCTTTGTGGCTCCCTGTCTCCAGCAGGATTATCCGTGGTAAAGGTTTCAACCTCAGAAAACACCAGCAGCAGATGGCGGCTGCGTTCCAGATTGGCGGCGGGGACCACATCCACCGTCATAAAGGGTTGCCCGGGGTCACGGTGTACATCGAGAATTTCCCCCACCGGATAGCCCACCGGGAAGCGCCCCCCCAACCCGGAACTCACCAGCTGGTCACCCTCCTTGATATCCACTGTGGGGGATACATAACGCAGCTGCAGACGGCGGAAATCACCAGTCCCTTCAGCGATGGCGCGCACGCCGTTGCGAATCACCTGCACCGGCAGGGCGTGGTTGTTGTCGGTGATCAGCAAAACGGTGCTGGCGTGTTCATTGACTTCGATAATCTGGCCCATCAGCCCCCGGTCATCCAGCACGGGTTGCCCCTGGTAAGCGCCATCGGCAAGACCGCGATTGATCACGATGGTGTGGGTGAGGGGGTCGGTGGAAACACCGATCAGCTCAGCGACCAAGACCCGGTCCTTGAGCAGCTCGGTGGCATTGAGAAGGTTGCGTAAACGGGCGTTTTCGGCAGAGATGGCAGCCATTCGTTGCAATTGGCCGCGATATATCAGCAATTCCTGGCGCAAGCGGTCGTTTTCGTTCTCCCATTCCACCCGCGGCATGACTGCTTCTTCACCCCACTCCTGCAGCCGCGAGGGCACATTGGTCACCCATTGCAGGGGCAGGGCAAACTGCCCCAGGCGGGATTTCACCGGGTCAAGCCAGTCCGTCAGGTTGTCAACAGCAACCAGGGCCACGGCCAGGAGGCCGAGGACCAACAGCTTGAACGGCGACGAGGGACCAGAAGTGAAGAGTCTCTTGATGGCGTACCCCCTTTTTGCAGGTTCAGTTCGACATCACTTGCAGATGGCGCTTGTCCATCATGTCGAGCGCCTTGCCGCCGCCCTTCGCCACACAGGTCAGGGGCTCGTCCGCCACGATCACCGGCAGGCCGGTTTCGTGGGTGAGCAGGCGGTCGATATCCCGCAGCAGGGCGCCACCGCCGGTAAGGACAATGCCGGTTTCGGCAATATCCGACGCCAGTTCCGGGGGCGACTGCTCCAGTACCCGCTTGAGGGACTGGACTATGGCCGCCAGGGGTTCCTGCAGGGCCTCGAGGATTTCGTCGCTGTTGAGGGTAAAGCTTTTCGGCACACCTTCGGCCAGATTGCGACCGCGCACGTCAATCTCGCGGACTTCGGTGCCGGGATAGGCGCTGCCGATCTCAATCTTGATGCGCTCGGCTGTGCTCTCGCCGATCACGCTGCCGTATTTGCGCCGCACAAAATTGGAGATAGCCTCGTCAAAACGGTCGCCACCGACTCGCACGGAGTCAGAAAACACCACGCCGTTGAGGGACAGGATAGCGATTTCAGTGGTGCCGCCGCCAATATCCACCACCATGGAGCCGCAGGCCTCTTCAACCGGCAGACCGGCGCCGATGGCCGCAGCCATGGGTTCCTCGATCAAAAATACCTCGCGGGCGCCAGCGCTGAAGGCGGACTCGCGGATGGCGCGCTTCTCCACCTCGGTCGCCATGGCCGGCACACAGATCAGTACACGGGGGCTGGGGGGAATAAAACTGTGGGAGTGGACCTTCTTGATAAAGTGCTGGAGCATCTTCTCCGTCACCTGGAAATCGGCAATCACACCGTCCTTGAGGGGCCGGATAGCGGTGATATTGCCCGGTGTGCGGCCAAGCATACGCTTGGCTTCGACACCCACCGCCTCGACAACCTTCTGGCCCTGATGATGGCGGATAGCCACAACGGAGGGTTCATTGAGCACAATGCCCTTGTCCCTGACATAAATAAGCGTATTGGCCGTTCCCAGGTCAATGGAAAGGTCATTGGAAAAGAGACCGCGCAAACGTTTAAACATACGTGGAGATAATCCTGTGTGGAGTGTCCTGTGCGATGAGCTCTGTGTAGAGTCCGCCTGGAAATATGCCGTACCAACCATTGCCTGTACAGGGAGGAAGGCGCCAAAACAGCCGAAGGCGGGCGACTCTAGCAACCGCAGGGATTCAGGGCAAGCCGCAAGTATGCTACCGTAACGCCCCTGCCCCGAATGGTCGCCTGTGCGCCCATTCCCTTGCGAATCGGCCCTGTAAATTGGCCCTGTAAAAAAGACGGGAATCATACCATGACTATCGAACGAGCGGATATTGAAAAACTTGCCGAGCTGGCCCGTATCCGCATCACCGAGGAAAACATTGCCGCCACGACGCGCAGCCTCGGCAATGTGCTGCAACTGGTGGATCAACTGCAGGCTGCAGACACCACTGGCATTGCCCCTATGGCCCACCCCCTTGATGCCGTGCAGCGCCTGCGCCCTGACGTGGTCAGCGAAAGCGACCAGCGCGAGGCCTTCCAGGCCATTGCCCCCGCCACCGAAAATGGCCTGTACCTGGTGCCCAAAGTCATCGACTAAGGGGCAGCACCACACACAATAGCCACCCGCATTTCAACGGAACGCCTCCACAGGACCTGGTAACCACATGCATGACAAAACCCTTGCGCAACTGAGCGCCGGACTCGCCTCTGGCGAGTTTTCCAGTGTCGAGCTGACCCGGCACTTCCTCGACCGCATCCAGCGGCTCGACCCGCTCTATAACAGCTTTATTAGCGTGACGGCAGACCAGGCCCTTGCCAGCGCCGCCGCTGCAGACGGGCAGCGCGCCTCGGGCAGCGCCGTTCACCCCCTGTGCGGCGTACCCATCGCCCACAAGGACATCTTTTGCACGCAAGGGGTCCGCACCAGCTGCGCCTCGAAGATGCTCGATAACTTTATTCCCCCCTACAACGCCACCGTGGTGGAAAACTTCCTGGCGGCAGGTGCAGTGGTGCTGGGCAAAACCAATATGGACGAGTTCGCCATGGGCTCCTCGAACGAATCCAGCTGGTACGGCCCGGTCAAAAACCCCTGGAATATCAACACCGTACCTGGGGGATCATCCGGCGGTTCCGCTGCGGCCATTGCCGCGCGTCTGACACCGGCATCCACGGCCACCGATACCGGCGGCTCGATCCGCCAGCCTGCGGCGCTGTGCGGCATCTCCGGCCTCAAGCCCACCTATGGCCGCGTGTCGCGCTGGGGCATGATCGCCTTTGCCTCCAGTCTCGACCAGGGCGGGCCTCTCGCCCGCACGGCGGAAGACCTGGCGCTGATGATGAACGTCATGGCCAGTTACGATCCGAAGGACTCCACCTGTCTCGACCTTGAGGTGCCGGATTACACCGCAGGCCTCAACAACAGCATCGCGGGCCTGAAGATCGGCGTACCCAGGGAATATTTTGATGAAGGTCTGAATCCCGCCACCGCCCAGGCTGTGCAAGATGCCATCCGCGAGCTGGAAAAACTCGGCGCCACGGTGCACGAGATTTCCCTGCCCCATTCCAGCCTGTCAGTACCCGCCTATTATGTGATCGCCCCGGCGGAAGCCTCCGCCAACCTGTCGCGCTTTGACGGCGTGCGCTACGGCTACCGCTGCGAAGACCCGCAGGACCTGCGCGACCTGTATATGCGCACCCGCGCCGAGGGCTTTGGCGACGAAGTAAAGCGCCGCATTCTGGTGGGCGCCTACTGCCTCTCTGCCGGTTACTACGATGCCTACTACAACAAGGCCCAGCAGGTGCGCCGCCTGATCAAGCAGGATTTTGTCAACGCCTTCGAGCAGGTGGACATGATCCTCGGGCCGACCTGCCCCAATCCCGCCTTCGAATTCGGCAGCAAGGGCGACAACCCCGTGGCCATGTATCTGGAAGATATCTACACCATCTCCACCAACCTGGCGGGCCTGCCCGGCATGTCCATTCCCTGCGGTTTTGTCGACAACAAACCGGTGGGCCTGCAAATCATCGGCAACTATTTCAGTGAGGCGCGGATGCTCAACCTGGCGCACCAGTACCAGATGGCCACCGACTGGCACACCCAGCAACCGGCTGATATTGGCTAGAACCACCTGGCAGAGAGAACCCATGACTATGAGCACGCTCGCAATGAGTATATTTTGTGCAGGACAAGGCGAAGGCCATTTGAGCACCGGAGTTAACACGTCAGTTAATGAGGAGCGGAAAATGTCCTTCAACGCCGTCATGCGCAAAATAGACCATTGCCAATCTAACGTAAGCGAGATCCAACGATGAGCTGGGAAACCGTAATCGGCCTGGAAGTACACGTGCAGCTGGCCACCAAAACCAAGATTTTTTCCGGCTCCAGCACCGCGTTTGGCGCCGCACCCAACACCCAGGCCAGCGCCGTTGACCTGGCCATGCCCGGCACCTTGCCGGTGGCCAACGAACAGGCTTTCCGTTACGCCATCATGTTTGGCCTCGCCATCGATGCGGAAATCGGCAAAAACTCCGTGTTCGAGCGCAAGAATTATTTTTACCCCGACTTGCCCAAGGGCTACCAGACCACCCAGCTGGCCAAACCCATCGTCGGCCCCGGCCATGTGGATATCCAGCTGAAAGACGGCAGTCACAAACGAGTGCGCATCCACCACGCCCACCTGGAAGAAGATGCGGGCAAGTCGCTTCATGAGGACTTTCACGGTATGTCGGGAATTGACCTCAACCGCGCCGGGACACCGCTGATCGAGATCGTCTCCGAACCCGATATGCGCAATGCCGAAGAGGCCGTGGCCTTTGCCAAAAAGCTGCACTCCATTGTCACCTCCCTGGGCATTTGCGATGGCAATATGTCCCAGGGTTCCATGCGCTTTGACGTAAATATTTCCGTGCGCAAAAAAGGCGATGACAAACTCGGCACTCGCACCGAAACCAAAAACCTCAACTCCTTCAAATTTATGGAAGAGGCCATTGCGCTGGAGGTCGAACGCCAGATCGACGTGATCGAAGACGGCGGCAAAATCCTGCAGGAAACCCGCCTCTACAACGCCGACACCAAAACTGCCCGCTCCATGCGCAGCAAGGAAGAAGCCAACGACTACCGCTACTTCCCCTGTCCTGACCTGCTGCCGGTGGTGATCGACGACGCCACCATCGAACAGATTCGCAGCACACTGCCGGAGCTGCCCGATGCGCGCCACAAACGCTTTGTGGAACAGTATGGTCTGTCCGACTACGACGCCGGAGTCCTCGGTGACGACTCCACCATGGCCCACTACTTCGAAGCGGCAACCACAGTCTGTGGCGACGCCAAACTCGCGGCCAACTGGATCATGGGCGACCTGTCGGCACGCCTGAACAGCGAAGACAAAACCATTGGCGAATCCCCCGTCAGCGCCGCCCAACTGGGTCAGATGATCCTGCGCATTGTGGACAACACCATTTCCAACAAGATGGCCAAGGAAGTGCTGCAAGGGGTGTGGGCTGGCGAAGGCGACCCCGACACCGTGATCGAAAAACGCGGCTTGAAGCAGGTCTCCGACAGCGGCGCCATCGAAGCCCTGGTAACAGAAGTCCTCACCGCCAATGCCGCCCAGGTGGACAACTACCGCAGCGCCGATGACAGCAAGCGGCCCAAGATGATCGGCTTTTTTGTCGGCCAGATCATGAAGGCCTCCAGGGGCCAGGCCAACCCCCAGCAGGTCAACGACATCCTGCTGAAAAAACTCAACGAATTGATTTAACCCGGCAGAGCGGCGTCATACTGGCGCCGCGTCCAGCCCACACCACCGGACCCCCCTATGACCCTGCAACGTAAAGACAAGAAAAAAGTAATCGGCGAAATATTCGACGAAGCCCGCATCAAATCCTTTATGGCCTACCAGCCCCCGGAAGGCGTCAACGCCGACTACCACCTGCTGGAAAAAGCCTACCGCGGCATGCTGGCGGAAAGCTTTGCCACCTTCGTCAGATTCTTTCTGGAAGACGGTCGCGACATCAACGCCCGCAATCCCCAGGGCAAAACCATGCTGGAGGAAATGAAAACCCATCGGCTCGCAGAGGAGTATATTGAGGTGATGGAGAGGAATGGGGCGGTTTGAGCTCCATCACCATCAAAAAATACTGCTGCACACTGAACATTTTAAATAAATCTAATCTGGCAAAAAAATTATTACTTCAGAAATGGAAATGGATTTTCATATGAACACTGGTGAATCTCGCGTGGCTGTGCTCGTTGATTGCGACAACACAACGCCTGAAATTCTGGAGTTTGCTCTACGTGTTGTGGCTCAATTTGGTCGCGTGGTTTTACGACGCGGATACGGAAATCACACCACCCTTGCCAACAAATGGCAGGAGGCGTTGGTTCGACTGGCGTTTACACCACATCTTCAATATCAATATGCGTCTGGCAAAAACACAGCGGATATTGCCCTTGCCCTCGACGCCCTTGAAGCCATGTTCGACAACAGGGCAGACCACTTTTGCCTGGTCACCAGCGACTCGGATTTTGCCTACCACGCCCTGTACGTCATATTCAAACATTAACACTCGGGCTTGTTGCCTATTACACAGGGTGATGATCAGCGGGCGAACAGTTTCAGGGAACCTCTAAAAACGTATGCGGCGACGGGCTGACTAGGCAAATTTGGCCGAAAAAGCGGAGTTTACACTGAGTAAATGAGCATTTTGAGGGCAAATTTAACGACGCCAGACCTAGCGAGCTAGTTTTTAGAGGTTCCCTTCACTTCTCAGGCGACTATCAGCAAAAGTAACCAGTAACGCAGCCCTTTGCCAACGGCAATCAGCAGCAGGGCTGGCAACCAGTGAATGCGCAGCCAGCCCGCCACCAGTGTCAGAGGGTCGCCAATCACCGGCAGCCACGACAGCAAAAGAACAGGCGCACCCCAGCGCTGCACCAGCGCCACGCCCCGTTGATGATGGGCACCCCAGCGCCGCGACAGCTTAGCCTCGGACAGCCAGCGCCCCAGCATCCAGTTGGTCATGCCACCCAGGGTATTGCCACTGGTGGCAGCCAGCCACAGGGCAATCTTGTCCGCCTGGGTAGCACTGACCAGATAGAGCAGCAATGCCTCCGAACTGCCGGGCAGCAGAGTGGCGGAGACGAATCCGCTGATAAACAGCCCTGAAAGCGAAGCCGAATAATCCATTCTCTTATTGCACCAGATACATTGTGAAAACGGCTCACCGGCCGATCAACGGAATCATAACCAACAGTCGTCAGCATCGGCCCATAGCTGCGCGATACGGGCCATCAACAGATGGCCTGGTCCAATAAATCTACAGACCCGGTGAAGCGAAAACGCGCTTAACTGGAGGAAACCGCATGACCGCGTCACTTGTGATAAGGATGCCCACTGTTGATGGTAAAGGCGCGGTACAGCTGTTCGATCAGCACCACCCGCACCAGGGGATGGGGCAGCGTCAGGGGGGACAGGGACCAGGACTGATCGGCGCGAGTCAGACATTGGCGACCAAGGCCATCGGGACCGCCAATCAGCAGATTGTAATTGCGCCCGCTTTCCTGCCACTGCCGCAACTGTACCGCCAGCTGTTCAGTGCTCCAGGGCTTGCCCTTTACATCAAGCGCCACCACCCCCTCGGCGGGGTCGATGGCTTTCAGCATGGCGGCTTCTTCACGCTCGATGGCGCGGGCTGTTGACTGCCCTTTGCCCCTTGGCCCCAGCGGTAGCTCCACCATTTCAACGCGAATTTCAGCGGGCAGGCGTTTGGCGTATTCCCGATAGCCTTCCTCTACCCAGACTGGCATGCGGGAGCCGACAGCGAGAATGCGCAGGCGCATCAGCTTTGTCTGGGTTTGGCATCACCAGGACGCACGGACCAGAGTTTTTCCAGTTCGTAAAAAGCCCTTGTTTCGGGCAGCATCACATGTACCACCACGTCGCCGAGATCCACCAGCACCCACTCGGCGGTATCCTGCCCTTCCATGCCCAGGGGCGGAAAACCGGCTTTTTTGCACTCGTCCACCACGTTGTCCGCCAGGGCTTTCACCTGGCGGTTGGAGTTGCCGCTGGCGACCACCAGGGTATCCATCACATCCGTCAGGGAGGTGACATCCAGCACCACGATATCCTTGGCCTTGATGTCTTCCAGAGCCCCCACAACAATATCGCTCAAACTTTTACTCATTGCCTCTCCTGATGTGACTGCCCCTGGCAATCGTGATGAATGCTATTGATACAGATGATGGTATTGAATGTAGTCCACCACTGCATCCGGTGTCAGATAACGTATGGAATGACCGCTGTGCAGGGCGTTGCGCAGCTCTGTGGCAGCCACCGGGAGCAGGGTCATTTCGTCGATATACAGATGCCCGGCGGGGGCCTTGAGCAGCACGGCCTTGTCCACCACAAGCCTGTCTGCAATCCAGTCTGCCACCTCGCCGGTTGTCGGCACTACCCAGCCGGGGCGGGCCGCCACCACGATATGGGCCAGCCCGATCAGTTCGCGCCAGCGCTTCCAGGTATTGAGATGCACCAGGGAATCCATACCGATACACAGGCACAGGGGCAACTCTGTACCCGCTTCGGCGCGCCACTGGCTGAGGGTATCCACGGTCCAGGTTTGGCCACTGCGGCGCACTTCGCGGTCATCGGCAACCAGGTTTTTTTCACCCGCAACGGCAAGCTCCACCATGGCAAAACGGTGGGCGGCGGAGGTTAACGGTGCAGTGCGGTGACCCGGATCGCCGCAGGGCATCAGGTGCATGGCGTCCAGACCGAGGTGCTCGCGCAGCTCCAGGGCGGTGCGCAGGTGGCCGATATGCACCGGGTCAAATGTGCCGCCAAAGATGCCAATGGCCATGACTATTCGCGGATTTCCCCGTTGCCCAGCACGATCCACTTCTGGCTGGTGAGACCTTCAAGCCCCACCGGGCCGCGGGCGTGGATCTTGTCGGTGGAGATACCGATCTCGGCGCCCAGGCCGTACTCGAAACCATCGGCAAAGCGGGTGGAGGCATTGACCATCACCGAGGCGGAATCCACTTCAGTAAGAAAGCGCCGGGCGCGGCTGAAGTCTTCGGTAACGATGGCCTCGGTGTGGCCGGAGCTGTATTGGTTGATATGGTCGATGGCCTCGTCGAGGTCCGCCACTACCTTGACGGCGAGGATGGCTGCCAGGTACTCGCTCAGCCAATCTTCCTCAGTGGCGGCAGGACAGGGGATAAACTCCCGTGTCTGATCACAGCCGCGCAGCTCAACGCCGATACCGCCAAAGGCGATGGCCAGGCGCGGCAGGATTTCCTCTGCCACCCCCCGCGCCACCAACAGGGTTTCCATGGCATTGCAGACGCCGTAGCGGTGGGTTTTGGCATTGATGGCAATGGCGAAGGCCTTGTCGAGATCGGCCTTGTCGTCGATATAGACATGGCAGTTGCCGTCCAGATGCTTGATCACCGGCACCCGCGCATCGCGGCTGATGCGCTCGATCAGGCCCTTGCCGCCCCGGGGGACGATCACATCCACATAGTCGGGCATGGCAATCAGCTCGCCTACGGCGGCGCGATCAGTGGTTTCTATCACCTGCACCGCAGTGGCGGGCAAACCGGCGGCCAGCAGCCCGTCCCGCACGCAGCGGGCAATGGCCTGGTTGGAATGGATGGCCTCGGAGCCACCGCGCAGGATAGTGGCATTGCCGGATTTCAGGCACAGGCTGGCGGCGTCGATGGTCACATTGGGGCGTGATTCATAAATGATGCCCACCACGCCGATGGGTACCCGCATCTTGCCCACCTGGATGCCGCTGGGACGGTAGCGCAATTCGGTGATTTCCCCCACGGGATCAGCCAGGGCTGCCACCTGATGCAGGCCTTCAACCATGGCGTCGATGCGCTTGGCGTCGATCTCAAGACGCTCCAGCAGCGCCGCATCCAGGTTGTTGGCACGGCCACGGGCCATGTCCTCGCCATTGGCCTGCAACAGCTCATTGCGCTGCTGGTGCAGGGCATCGGCGGTGGCCAACAGGGCGGTATTCTTGGCGGCAGTACCGGCGCGGGCGATGGCACGGGAGGCATCCCGGGCATTGCGGCCCAGGGCTGTCATATAGGCTTTGATGTCCATGAATCGTTCGGGGGTCTCTGGCTTGGAAGTTGAGGGTTGAAGGCAGGACTGGGCTGCGGGTGTCAGGACCGTGCATTATAGCGGCCATTGCCCGCGCCGCCAGCGCTTCCGCCTGTCAGCGCTCCAGAAACGCTGCTTCACCCCTGACTGAGCAGGGTCAAGTGGCGGCGGATCGCCAGCAGGCGCTGTTCGGGGTCATCCTCCTCAAACAGTTGTAACCGCCAGGCAAGATCAAAGGGCAGCAGGGTAAGCAGTCGCCAGCCCAGTACCGAGACGCTGATATCGGCTTCCGGCAGCAGATGGGGGAGTTGCAGCTGCCCCGCCAGATCCTCCAGCAACTTGAGCAGATCGAGGTCTTCCTCGCAGAGAGGCTCGAGTGGGTCAGGGGGGAGGATTTGCGCTTCACCGCGCATCAGTCCATCCCGCTGCACCTGCACAGCACCCACCCGCAGGCGTTGCTCCCCTTCGACGGTAATGCCCAGCAGGCCATCCTCCAGTTGATCCCAGTCGCGGATGGTGACCAGGGTTCCCCAGGGATGAATCTCGGCTGGCGCTCCCACTTCGCGACCGCTGAGGATCGGCACTATGCCAAAGGGGCTCTGCTCGCGCATGGCGTTTCTCACCAGGGTGAGATAGCGTTGCTCAAAAATCCGCAATGGCAGCGGTACGCCCGGAAATAGTGGCTGCTGGAGGGGGAATAGAGGCAGTGACTCGATACGTTGCACAGGGGCTCCTTGCAGGAAATAGCGGCCTTGATATTGATGGCGCCATGATGGCGGCACAGTGCAAGGTTTGCAATTTGTGCAAGGGCTTTTGTGCAAGGGCTTTACAGGGCGCAGCATTGCCGGGGAGTTCTGGTCTAGAATAAAACCATGACAACACTCACCAGACTGCCTGTCCCCAGCTTCTACCGTTCAGCTGTGCTGTTGGCGATGCTGATCCTGACCTCAGTGGCCGCCACGGGCGCCACCGTCTACAAATCCGTGGATGCCGACGGCACTGTGCGCTACAGCGACAAGCCACCACAGGGCAATGACCCTGTCGAAAAAATCCACTTGCCCGACAGGGTCCCTGTGACGCTGCCGGATACCGAATCCCTGCTGGCCCAGATGGCCGCCACCACCGAGCGCCTCAAGGCCGACCGACTGGAGCGGGAAGCCGCAAGACAGCCGCGATCCCCCCCGGCGGTGACAAGGGATTATCCCCAGTCGGAACCACAGCGACAGTATTGGCCCTACCCCTGGCTACAGGGCCAGGACGGCCCCGCCTACGGTGAACACCGCAATCGCCAGCGCCATGATCGGCCCGCACCGAATCTTCGCAATGACAGGGACCGTCGCCGCGCCGATAGGGAAGGCACCTGGTATGTCCCCAAGCGCTTGCCTGATCTGGATCGATCCGGTCGCTGAGACCAGGGAATAAAGTACAAGTACCCACCCTGTCAGCGCAGAAAGTCAAGAAAGGGCTTGATGGAGAAATACACCACCGCAGCAATCACCCCGATAACGGCAATGAACCGCAGGGGGGCTCGCACCAGCATTTCCAGGGGTTTCCGCTGACGGCCCTCAGCGTCCAGCCGGGCCTGCTGTTCGCGGATCCGCCAGCGGCGGTTTTGCCAATAATCCGCCAGCAACTTGTTCGCCATAGCGGCCTGCTGTGGATCCCTGACCCAGATACCCGGTTGGCCGACACCCCAGTTACCGGCAGTGGTTTCGTAGTAGTCAATGCCCTGGCTGTCGAGCAATTCCCGTATTTCCCCCGCTTCATCCTCGGGAACACCCCGAAGGTTGACCAGCATTTCCATGGCAATCTCACATCAGCTGTTCAGACAACCACAGGTTATTGCATTTGCGGCAACAGCACCCGGGTTTGTGCCGCGTATTGGTCCCATGCGGCAATCATCCGTGCCCGTATCTCAGGGTGCTGGTCACCGATATTCCGGCGTTCCCCTGGATCGGCGACGAGGTCAAACAGCTCCCAGGCCCCGCTGCTCATGGGTGCGGGCAGGAAAACCAGCTTCCAGTCACCCATCACCACCGAGCGCTGGCCGTGCAGTTCAAACGCGATTGTCTCATCGGCGGGGTGAACGCGATCTGCCTTGCCGGCAATCACCGGCATCATGGACTTGCCTGTAATCGCCGCCACCGGGCGACCATCCACCTCACTGGCAGCGGGTATGCCCGCGATCTCCAGCAGGGTCGGCACCACATCCATCACCGTGGCGCGGGCGTCCGTCGACACCCCGGAGCGCTCAATGCTTGCACCGGCAATAAGGGCGGGCACCCGCGTGCCGCCATCGGTGACTGCGCCTTTGTGCAGACGATAGGGGGCAGATCCCGCTGCGGCCCAGTGGGGTCCGTAGAACACATAGGACGCGCCATCCCCCATCGTTTCGAAGCTGTCGTCAGCGCTGTCGATACGCTCGCGCACTCCCGGCACCATGGCGTAGTCCTCGGCGACCTGTCCGGCAGGACCGTTATCGGAAATAAACAGGTACACCGTATTGCTGTCGCGACCGCTGGCCTTGAGATGCTTTATCAACTCCCCCACGTTCCAGTCGAGGCGATCTATCATCGCCGCGTAGATCTCCATGGTGCGGGCAGATACCTGTTGCTCCTGCGAAGTGAGCTTTTCCCAGCTTTCTGCGTCGGGCGCCATCTTGTCGTAAAGGGCATTGTCGGCAATCAACCCCATGGCCTTCAGGCGGGCAACACGTTCCTCCCGCAGTTTGGCCCAGCCCCCGGCGTACTTGCCCTGATATTTTTCAATCAGCTCCCTGGGCGCCTGCAATGGCGAGTGCGGCGCGGTGAATGACAGAAAGGCAAAAAAGGGTTTTGCAGTGTCGGCGGCGTCGATCTTTTCCATCAGTTTTGCAGTGAAGTAATCCGATGAATAGAAATCTTCCGGCACCGCCACAGCCTTGCCATTATCCAGGTATGTGGCGGCCATGGGTCCACTGCTGGCCACACCAAAACCACTGTTGCCGTAGTGGTTATGGCCCCCTTGCAGCAGCGCAAAGGATTGGTCAAAACCACGGCTCGACGGGATGCTGTCGGGCGTCATACCCAGGTGCCACTTGCCGGTCATGATGGTGGTATAGCCGCCTGCTTTCAGCCGTTCTGCCAGGGTCGCTACCCGCTCAGTGATAATGCCTTCGTAGCCCCAGCGACCGGCAAGATCCGGGCGCGGCGCCTCGGCCATGGCGCCCACGCCCGCCGTGTGGTTATCGGTGCCGCTTAGCAGCATTGAGCGGGTGGGTGAGCAGGTGGGCGCGGCGTGAAAGTTGGTGAGCCTCACACCGCTGGCGGCGAGGGTGTCGAGGTTTGGCGTAGCGATTTCACTGCCAAAGGCGCCAATATCCGAATAGCCCAGATCATCGGCGACGATCACGACAATATTGGGCGGCAAATTCGGGCTACTGGTGGATGATGTGGCAGTTTGCCCGGCCTGAACGGCGCAAGCACTCCACAGGACAGCGAATGCAGCGAGAATCGCCATCCGACGCAACAGCGGGTTGACTCTGGACATAGGGTTTACCTCTCCCGGATCATGGATACCGGCTTTGAGCCAGTCCATCGACGTATCTTATGGATTTAATTAAGTAGAACTTACTTAATCCTAGCGTTTATACTCCAGCCCGGTCAACCCATGAATGCAACACCCATGAATGCAGCGCCATGAACATCGTCGCCAACAAACCCCTCAAACCTACAGCACTGCGCCTGATGGCGGTGGCAGAAAGACTTATCGGCCAACAGGGCTACGACAATGTCTCTTTGGTGGAGATCGCCAGAAGTGCTGGCCAGGCCAACAAATACGCCGTGCAGTACCATTTTGGCGGCAAGGAAAACCTGGTGCGGGCCATCTTTGAGGACCGCCTTGAACGGATTGGCGCGCTGCGCAGTGAATTGCTGAACGACCTCAAGGCGCAAGGTGCCGTGACGGTGCGCAACCTGCTTCACGCCTTTATTTATCCGGTATATCGGGAAGTGGACGAACACGGATTGCACCCCTATGCCCGCTTTGCGGAAAGGATGCTCGATACTCCCCTGGCCGCAGAGGTCTGGTTCACTTCAACCCATTTTGCCACCACCGCCGAGGTGCGGGAGCTGCTGCTGTCTTTAACCCGACTGGCTCCACAGGATTTCGCCATCCGCTACAGCCTGATCAGCGCCCTGCTGATCCAGACACTGGCCACCATTGATCGGGCTGTGCAGGGAATCGCGAACCTGCCAGACGGGGAAACCCTGCCTGGCAGCGAGGCGGAGATACTGGCAACCGCTATCGACATTGCCACAATTGCACTTCAGACCCCCGAATAAACTTCGCCCGATGACAGGCTTGCCACTCACCCATAATCGGGTGGCATCATGCCACCCGATTATGCACGGTTGATCAAACGGAAATGCCCGCGTTACCGACTGTGGCCCTGTGCTTAGTAGTTGTAGCGCAATGAAACCCCACAGGTGCGCGGTATACCGGAAAATGCAGATACATAGCTGATGGGCGCACCAAAACTCTGGGCTGAAACAATGTACTCCTCGTCCGCCAGGTTCTGGCCAAATACCGATACGCTGATGGGGGCGCTGGCAAAATCGAAGGTGACACGGGCGTCAAGCAGCCCGAAACCATCCTGAATCAGGCCATTGCGTGCCTCTTCGGGCAACCTTGGGGATAAAATGTAAAAGGTGGCTTTGGAGCGATAATTGTAGTTGGCGCCCAGGGTCAACAACCCCGCCTCGCAGTTGATCGGATAGGAAGCCGCCAGGAAAATACATGAAAGACACTATCGACAGCCTCTACCGCCGTGAATCCCGCCGGGTGCTGGCGACCCTGATCCGCCTGCTGGGGGATTTCGAACTGGCGGAGGAAGCCATGCACGAAGCCTTTGCCGCAGCATTACAGCAGTGGCCAAATGAAGGCGTGCCAGCCAACCCCCGCGCCTGGCTTGTGTCCACCGGGCGCTTCAAGGCCATCGACCAGTTGCGCCGTCGCTCGCGCTTTGATGCCTCACTCAATCTGATTGCCGATGAACTCTACGCCGATAGCGAAGACAACATCCGCGATGAAACCATTGAAGACGATCGCCTGCGGCTGATCTTCACCTGCTGCCACCCGAGCCTGTCGGCAGACGCCCGCATCGCCCTCACCCTGCGGGAAGTGTGCGACCTCACCACCGAGGAGATCGCCCGCGCCTTTCTCACCACGCCCACCACCCTGGCGCAGCGTATCGTGCGCGCCAAGACCAAAATCCGTGTGGCCAATATTCCCTACGAGGTACCCGCTGCCGCCGATCTTCCCGCCCGTCTCGACTCCGTGTTGCAGGTGATTTACCTGGTGTTCAACGAGGGTTACTCCGCCACGGCAGGCGAATCCGCCACCCGAGACAATCTGGTAGCCGAATCAATCCGCCTCGGGCGCCTGCTGGTGGAGCTGCTGCCAGAGCCGGAAGCCCTCGGCCTGCTCGCCCTGATGCTGCTGCACGCTGCCCGCAGCGCCACCCGTACCAATGCACAAGGCGACCTGATCCTGCTGGAAGACCAGGACCGCAGCCTGTGGAATCACGGGCAAATCGCTGACGGCAGCGCACTGGTCACCCGCGCCCTGCGCTCGCAACGGGCCGGCCCCTATACCCTGCAGGCCGCCATCGCCGCCATACATGCCGAGGCGCCAACCCCTGCGGACACCGACTGGCGGGAAATCGTCGGCCTCTACGATCTGTTGCTGCAAGCGGCGCCGTCGCCTGTGGTGGAGCTGAACCGGGCCGTGGCAGTAGCCATGGGGGATGGCCCCGCAGCGGGCCTGACCCTGGTTGATGAACTGCTGGCGCGGGGCGAACTTGCGCAATACCACCTGGCCCACGCCGCCCGCGCCGACTTTTGCCGCCGCCTGGGGCTTTTGCCTGAAGCGACAGCGGCCTACCGGCGCGCACTGGACCTTGCCGGGCAGGAACCGGAGCGGCGTTTTTTGCAACGGCGGCTGGCTGAATTAGAGGGGTGAATAATTCCGGTCAGCTGTCGATTTACCCAAGGGGCAGACGACCAGTCAACATATCCAATCAGGAGAGCACGATGAAATACCTCTGCCTTGTCTACAGCGACGAACACAATCTTCACAACCTGCCAGACAGCCCGGTGGACAGCGAATGCATGGCCTACGCCGAAAGCCTCGCCAACAGCGGGCAGATGATCGCCGGGCAGGCGCTGCAACCGGTGTCCACCGCCACCACGGTGCGGGTACGCAACGGCCAGATGTCGGTCACTGACGGCCCCTTCGCCGAAACCCGCGAGCAGCTGGCAGGTTTTTACCTGGTAGAAGCGCGGGATCTGAATGAGGCCATCCGCATCGCCGCAGGCATCCCACCAGCGCGGGTGGGCAGTATTGAGGTGCGGCCGATACGGGATTTGCAGCCCTGATATTGTTGCCCTAGTGAATGTCGAATTGACGTACTACCACTCGACATAGAGCTACACCTCATCCAATAAAGGAGTAAACACCATGACAGCAACCCCCTACCTGACCTTTAATGGCCACTGCCGCGAGGCCTTCGCTTTTTACGCGGGGATTCTCAACGGTAAGGTTGAAATGATGACCCACGGCGAATCCCCCTTCTGCGACCAGATGCCAAAAGAACTGCACGACACCGTCATGCACTCCCAGCTCACTGCTGGCGACCTGTTTCTGATGGGTGCCGATGCACCACCCGCCATGTATCAAAAACCCGGCGGCGTTTGCGTTGCCATGGCGGTGGACACCGTCGAGGAAGCCGAGCAGCTCTTCGCCGCACTCTCCACAGGCGGTGAGGTGCAGATGCCCATGGCAGAAACCTTCTGGGCACACCGCTTCGGCATGTTTACCGATCGCTTTGATATTCCCTGGATGATTAACTGCCTTAAATGCGACGTCGACCTCAAGGAGAGCAACTGATGAACTATGTAGATGGCTTCGTTTTACCCGTACCCGTTAAAAATATCGACGAATACCGCCGCATCGCGCAATTGGCCGGTGAAATCTGGAAGGAACACGGTGCCCTGGAATACATCGAATGCATGGCGGATGATGTCAAACTCGGCGTACACACATCGTTCCCCCAGAGCGTCAAACTCGAAGAGGGCGAAACGGTGGTGTTTTCCTGGATTGTGTATAAATCCCGCGAAGACCGCGACCGCATCAACGAACTGGTTATGAATGATCCGCGACTCGCCGAAATGATGTCGCCAGACAAGATGCCCTTTGACGGCAAGCGCATGATCTATGGTGGTTTCAAGGTGTTGGTGAATATTTAGCGGGCGTAGCTGCCATCGGCGATGGCTGAATAACGGCCTCGTTAGCAACTGCCGAGCAGCGGCAGTTGCCCTTGTCTACAGGCGTTGTTAACCCCCTCCAGGGTACGGGCTGCTGCTACAATGGCCGCCCAAACCACTGCGGATTTTCACCATGGCTGCCATCGGGCGCTTCAACACCCTGATAATCGTCAAACACGCCGATTTCGGCCTCTACCTCGATGGCGGCGAAGAGGGCGAAATTCTCCTGCCCAAACGCTATATCCCCAAGGACACCATCACCGATCTGGGCAACAGCCTGCGGGTATTTATCTACCTCGACAGCGAAGACCGGCTGATCGCCACCACCGAAAAACCCAGGGCCCAGGTGGGTGAGTTCGCCAGCCTCAAGGTGAAGGAGGTCAACCAGGTGGGGCTGTTTCTCGACTGGGGCCTGCCCAAGGATCTGCTGCTGCCCCATTCCGAACAAAAGCGCCCCCTGCAAGAGGGCGACTACTGCGTGGTCTACCTCTACCTCGACGACCACAGCCAGCGTATCACCGCCACCGCTCACCTCGACCGCCATCTGGATCAGGTACCCGCCAATTACGAGGTGGGCGACAAGGTCGACCTGCTGGTCACGGCGCGCACCGATATCGGCTTCAAGGCCATTATCAACGGCCAGCACTGGGGCCTGATCCACAAGAATGACGCCTTCAAATTCCTGCGCAGCGGCATGCGCGAACAGGGCTATATCAAGGCTATCCGCGACGACGGCAAAATTGACCTCAGCCTGCAACCCCTCGGCAACGAAGGCCGCGACGAACTGCAATCACTGATCCTCGACAAACTGGCAGAGGCTGGCGGCGTTCTGCCCCTCAGCGATAAGAGTCCTCCCGAGGTGATTGCCCGGCTGTTTGGTGTGAGCAAGGGCAATTTCAAAAAGGCGATTGGCGCGCTGTTCAAGCAGGGGGTGATTGTGATTTATCAGGATCGGATTGAGCGGGTGTGACACAACAGCACTTGTATAAGACGTTACATTCAAATCGCATCTGCAAAAAATATCAGCGTTTAAAAGTGGTAAATAATGGCCCACTTGTTTGGTTGCAACGGTATTGTGAAAAGTTTTCCATCAACCAACTCTTACATATTGACGAAACCGCTATGCGCGATTTTGAAAAACTACATGTAGCCTGCGAACTTTTACAGCAGGCATTGCGACTTTATTTTGAAGGTGAAGCGTACTTTGCCAGCCTTCATTTGGCTGGCGCAGCGGATGAAGCACTTGGAAAGTACGTGGAGTTTTCTGGTGGCGTATCTTCGTTTGAAAGCCTCCGCACAGGAGCAGTGAAAATAGCTACACACCTTTTTCCAGACGAACCTCCATCTGAGCCGAAGGAGATCGCTGAATTAATGAATCATGCCAAAAACAATACTAAACACGGACGGGGAAAAATTAACTTTGACGCAAGGAAGGAGGCCTATGATATGCTGGATCGCGCAGTTACAAACTATTATTTGTTAATGGGTAATCACCCTCTAGAAGAAATAGACATCATTCGCCGTTTTAACCATGAGCGAAAAAATATATAAAGCCGCCCTGCGGCCGTAGCCTATGACTGCTTGGATTGCCCAAAACTGCACCCCCCTGCCTGCACATACGGACTTATCCAAACAAATCCATGAGTATCAAGACAGTTGCCATGAACCGTCTATTGATCGACGTCACTCCAGCACCTTTATTTTCTGCCCCTGAAACTCTATCACCTGCCCCGCCACAATCTTGCAGCGCTTGCGCAATTCAACTTTTCCATCCACCAGCACCTGACCATCGGCCACGGCCTGTTTGGCGGCGCCACCGTTCTCGGCCAGGCCCTCCACTTTCAGCAGGTTGTTGAGGGTGATAAAGGGTCGTCCTTCGAGGGAAAAAGTTTGCATGTCATCTTACCTGGCAATAAAAAAGAGCGACGCAATCTTGTGCGCTGTCGCTCTTTGCAATGATTGAATCAGGGAGGGTTTACTGGTTGTGGCTGCCGTCGCACAGGGGCTGGTTGGCGGTGGCCTTGCAGGCACAGAAATAGACGGTTTTTGATTCGCTCGCTTCGTACTTCATCGGTGCAAATCCACTGTCTTTATGTTTGCCATCGCAAAAGGGCTGATTCTGGCTTTTGCCACAGGCGCACCAGTAATAGGCTTTGCCTTGTTCTACTGCAACAGCGATGGGGGCATCGCCAGCGCGGACAGGTTGATTCATGATTTACTCCAGTAGCCGTGCTCGAAAAACGGGTTTGCCCAGTGTAGCTGATGGAGTGCCACTTGGCACCTGAACTGAACCTGCCCTGTGGCCGGACAAGGTTGCCTTAAATGTTGCTTTCCCGGCAAATTGGTCTAAGTTGTAAGTCCCTGACCTTGAAATGGCCAGCACTTTGGCAGCTGATCCTGTCGATAGTTTTTCACCCAACCAGAAGGTACGCCCATGAAAATCATAACCATCAGACACACCCTCGCCATTCTCGCCCTGACGCTGCTGGCACCCCTTGCCCTGGCTGCAGATGACGGTGATGCCGCTGTAAAAACCATGGCAGGGATCCTGGCCGGTCTCAATCACTTCCCCAGCGCCGATCAAAAGGCTGAACTCCAGGCCATAGCCAGCGACACAAACAGCAGTGATGCCACAAAAACCATCGCCCAGGCCATCCATGACATGCAGCACAGCGTCTCCGCTGCCGACAAGGAAAAACTCCAGGCCATAGCCAGCGATGCAAACGCCAGTGAAGGCGAAAAAACCCTGGCTGAAGTCCTCGCGGGTATCAGTCACCAGCCCAGTGCTGAAGCGAAGGCTAAACTTGAGAAGCTGTAAACCGATTAACTAAATGACTGAAAATATATGGGCACCAAAGCGCGCAATTCCCTCTGTGCATTTGCGCCCATATATTGAACCCTTCTAAAGCAAGACCGTGACTGTTTAACCTGCACTGACAGTTTTTCTGAACAGGGTCAAGCCTGAACACGGATCAAAAAACTTAAACCCGCTTCAAGCCCTTGCCCTTCATCAGGCGCTTGGCTTTCATTTTCAGATCAAATGAATGGAATGGCAGGCGGTACCACCATGTAAATCGCTTTTTCAGCGCGCCCAGATAGAGACTCATGAACTCCGTGCGGTTGTCCCAATCCAGCTTGTAGCAGGTGCGCTTGAGATCGGAGAGGCGCTGGGCCATGGGGGTATTGGTGATGTAAAAGCGCGCGCGGGCGGTATCGATCAGGGAAAATTTGATCTCCCCACTATCCTGCAGATGCACCAGGATATTGCCGCCGGTGAGGTCGCGAAAATAGGTGCCCACCTCATGGAGTCTGAGCAGAAAGGTACAGAGCTGGTTATAAAAGTCTTTTTTGTCGACACCCAGGTACGACGCTTCACCCTTGGCATAGGCCTCAAAAAAATCCCGCACCGAGGGCACATCACCGGCGTATTCACAGATATACCAGTTGTTGAGGGTGTCGACACCGTCGGCCCGTTCAAAATAGGCCACGGGCAGCGGCGAATGGATGCCGTAGCGCAGCAGCTGGCAGGCGCCGTTCCAGCTGCGCACGGCTTTGGAAGGTTTGAAATGGTCGTTGATTTTTTTGTTGAGCTTGAGCTTGTGGGGTTTTTTCGCCACGAGTAACTGGCCGGGGTGGCGCGGGTCGTCAACGGTCCAGATAATATTGCGGGATTTGCGCAGCAAGTCTGGCTTTGACGGCGATGCAATTTTATCCGGGTGGAGGCTTTCAATCAGACAGTCGGCCTCAGCGCGGTCGGCGGCAAACACCAGCCCCTGCCAGCGGCCATCGTTGAAGTGGTAATACTGACCACCCCTGCGGTTGCCGTCGATCAGGGCGTCCCTGAACACGGCGGCGCCTTTATCCACGGCAATTTTTTGCTCGAGGGGCCAGCGCAGATAGATCGGCGACTCGCTGACCAGGGACAGCATCTCGGCAATAGGCTTGCCGTCCCTGGAAATCCATTCGGCGCTGCCCAGAGTTTCTTCACTGTACAGGTCGCGCACGTCGGCAGCACGGGTGTTGGTGGTCCACAGCACATGGATACGGTGCTGCGCTGTTTCGAATTCATGCACCTGTAAAAAGCGGGTGGCCGTGAGCTTGCCGATATAGCGCGAGCCGGGGATCAGCCGGGTGAAACAGGCGAACGCATCAAGGGCGGGCCTGACCCGATAATCCTTCAGGCACCCGTAGTTGGTGCCGTAAAAAGTCACCAGCTCATGGGGCGCGGCACTGCCAGTGCCGTCGTCCACCAGGCCTTCGCGCTGGCTGACCAAGGGCCCCCAGTAGGCGCGCTCAAGGCCGCCAGAGGCCGCCGCCAGAACCATATAACGCACCAGGTAATCTGCCTGCTTTTGTTCGCTTTCCACCAAACGGCGACCGATGCGCTTGAGGGTCCAAAAGGCAGTGGTGGACCAGGTTTTGCCGATACCGTACATCTGGCTGATGCGACCCAACAAGCGGGCCTTTTTTACCAGGTTGAGTTTGTGCAGCCAGGCCAAGCGCAGGCCGATGATTTTGCGGTCGTAATTCTCCGGCTCGATGGCCCGCTCCACAAACAGATTGTCGGTGTGAATATCGGGCAAGGTGCCATGACGCGCCATAACGGACAGGAACCCGGCGTTGTAGGGAGGCTCAAAATCACTGACATTGGGCCCGGCAACGGGGATGTTGCGCCTGCGCAGTTCTGCGTGGGCGATGGTCCAGGCCGCCATGAAATGCTCCAGGTTCTTATACCCCGACCAGCTGCGGCGGTTGACCGTGTTGCCAATTTCCACCGCCTCCAGCCTGCCGCCAAAGCGGTCCAGCGCCGTGACGACAAATTGCCGCCAGCGCTCCTGAGCCTCAGGCCTGCCCATCTGTTTTGCTTCCTGGGGCGGCTGGACGAGACGCAGCAGGACATTGAAGGAATTCGTCAGCAGTTGTTCGAGAAACCGGGCGGGGTGGCTGTCCGGCGCCGAGTAGTCATAATCGAGACGCACATGGGTGATACCCAGTCGCCGCAGGTATTGGATCATCAGTGCGTCTGAGTCAGGATCATCCATGCTGGCAACACAGATCGCTGAAAAATCCTCCGGCACCGAGATTCCGCCGCTGGGCCGGTGCCCTTTGGGCAGGCGAAATTGCCCCTTGAGAAAATACCCCAGAGCCGCCCGGTTAAAGAGCAGTGTATCAACAAAGGGGGATAGAGGTCGGTCAATGCTGTTATTGGACATGTACAAGCTCAATGTCGGTTTGGATATGGATTGTAGCTGGCACTGCAACCCGGCAAATCGGATGTGGCAATTTTAGCAAGCAAACCAGCCCGCTGACAGCACAAAGAAAATCGACACCAGAAAACTGCCAACTGTGAACTGAAAACACTGTCAGTCTCCCTCAACCTTCCATGGCCGCCAGGGCATCAGCCACTTTTTTCACTGCAACCACTTCCATCCCCTTGATGGGTTGCTTGGGTGTATTGGCGGCGGGAACGATGGCGCGGCTGAAGCCGTGCTTGGCCGCCTCCCGCAGGCGCTCCTGGCCGTTGGGTACGGGGCGGATTTCCCCCGACAGGCCCACTTCACCAAAGATTACCCAGTCGCGGGGGATGGGGCGATTGCGAAAGCTGGAGATCACCGCCAGCAACAGGGCCAGATCGGCGCTGGTTTCAGTCACCTTGACGCCGCCCACCACGTTCACGAACACATCCTGATCCCCCACCATAATGCCGCCGTGGCGGTGCAGCACAGCGAGAAGCATGGCGAGTCGGTTGTGATCCAGCCCCACCGCCACGCGGCGCGGGTTGCCCAGGTGGCTGTCGTCCACCAGCGCCTGAAGCTCCACCAGCAGGGGTCGGGTGCCCTCCCAGACCACCATCACCGCGCTGCCGGAGGACACCTCCTCGCCGCGCTGGAGAAAAATCGCGGAAGGGTTGGCCACTTCCCGCAGACCCTTTTCAGTCATGGCGAACACCCCCAGCTCATTGACGGCGCCAAAGCGGTTCTTGTTGCTGCGCAGGGTGCGGAAGTGGCTGTCCTGTGAGCCTTCGAGCATCAGGGAGCAGTCGATCATATGTTCCAGCACCTTGGGCCCGGCGAGGCTGCCATCCTTGGTGACATGGCCCACCAGCAGCAGCACGGTGTTGCTCTGTTTGGCGAGCCGCACCAGCATGGCGGCACTCTCCCGCACCTGGGAGACGCTGCCGGGTGCGGAAGCAATATCATCGAGGTGCATCACCTGAATGGAATCCACCACAAGGATTTTGGGGCGCAGGCGCTCTGCGGTGGCACAGAGGATTTCCACCGAGGTTTCCGCCATGACCTGCACCCTGTCGAGGGGCAGGCCGAGGCGCTGGCCGCGCATGGCCACCTGCTGGGGGGATTCCTCCCCGGTGACATACAGCGTACTTTCGGTTTTGGCGAGGTGACACAGGGTCTGCAACAGCAGGGTACTCTTGCCCGCGCCCGGCTCCCCCCCGATCAAAATGCACGAGCCAGGCACCAAGCCTCCCCCCAGCACCAGATCCAGTTCCTGGGCACCGGTGGAAATGCGGGGAATTTCATCCACCGAGATCTCACTGAGGGTTTTCACCGCCCCGTCTGCCGCGCCCGCGAAGCCGCTGCTGCGGCGGCTGGCACCGCTGCTCTTGGCCGCTCCAAGGCGCACTTCGCTGAGGGAATTCCACACCCCGCACTCGCTGCACTGGCCCTGCCACTTGCTGTGATCGGCGCCGCATTCGTTGCAGACGAAGGCGGTTGCTGGTTTTTTTGCCATTGGGTTCGTCCTTGCTGGGGTGGTTGGAGTGAGTTGGGCGGAGTATAGCTTTACTTGCTGGTTCAGGGTCTGAAGTCTGACGCCTGACGCCTGACGTCTGACGCAAAAACCCGGCGACTGGGCAACGTGCGCATGCCTGAGTTGGCGCTCTGTGTCATCTACAGCACCAGCCCCTCTTGGCGTCCGACGTCAGACTTCCGACTTCAGACCGCCATCTGTTACATTACCCCCCATGTCCCTGCTACCCGAACGCCCCTTGCTTGTCTCCCCCCACCTCGCCGCCACCCTCGGGCTTGAGGAGGCGTTGCTGTACCAGTTGCTGGGGGATATGCAAGGTCTCGGCAAGGCCGCGCGCAGCAACGGTTTTGACTGGTTCAGCCTCGACTGCAACCAGCTGCTGGCACTGGTGCCGTTCTGGACCGCCCTCGATGTGCGCCGCGTGTCCAACAGCCTGCGGGACAAGGGCGTGCTGCTGATCGGCACTCTGCCCTTCGGGATCGACAGTGAATTTCGCTTTGCCTTCAATGAAAAGGCTCCAGTGGCAACGGCGGCCAGGGTGTCGGAAAGCCCCCAGACAAGCACCCAAACAACAGCCCGCACCCCCTCCCGACTGCTCACCCCGGACTGGGCGCCCGCCCCCGACGTGATCGCCCAGCTTGGTCAATACGGTATACCGGCGGGTTTTATTGACGATCAGATCCCGGAGTTTATAACCTACTGGGCGGAGCGCCGCGAACCCCGGCACAGCTGGAATGCCAAGTTCTTGAAGCATGTGTTGCGCCTGTGGCGCGAGGATGAATCCCGCAGCGCCCAGCGCGATCGCGAGACCACCATGTCGGCAGACTGGCAACCGTCGCCGGACGCCACCCGCATTCTGGTGGAACAGGCGGGCATCAACGCCAACTTTATTGAAGACGCGATCCCCGAGTTTATCCTCTACTGGCGCGAGCGCGGCCTGCGCCGCAGCACCTGGAACTCGGATTTTGTCCGCCATGTGAAACGCCAGTGGTCGCGCTTTACCGCCGCTCTGGAGCACGACAGCGAACCCCACCCCCTTGACCGGGCCTGGCAACCCAGCGAAGACCTGTTCGAAGTATTGAAGCTGGCCAATATCCCCCGCCAATTTGCCCAGCAGGAACTGCCCGGCTTTGTGCTGTTCTGGCTCGAAAACGGCCACACCTCCAACTCATGGAATACCAAATTCCTCCAATTTGTAAAACGCCAGTGGGCCAAACAGGCCGCTGAAGGTGACACTCAAGGTAATAGCAACCATGAAAAACGCCAAAGATCTGGTGAAGCAGTCAGTACGCGACATCGCAGCCTCGTCGACGACCTCACCGACCGCAGCTGGGCAGGCTGACAAGCGCGCTGATGACCCTGAACTGATTGACACACTCAATCAGGTCTTCACCCTGTTTCGCATCAATTATCACAACCAGTACCACGCCGCCTTTGGCGAGGTGGCGGTGCTGAACCAGGCCAAGCGCCTGTGGAAGGAGTCCCTCACCGCCTTCAGCAACGAGCAGATTTTGCGGGCGGCGCGGGATGTGATCGAACAATCCGACTACCTGCCCACCCTGCACAAAATGCTGGTGGCCTGCGAAGCCACCCTGGTGGCAGAAGGATTGCCCCCGGTGCAGGAGGCCTACCGCGAGGCGGCCAACGCCCCCAGCCCGAAAAATGCCCAGCCCTGGTCGCACCCGGCGGTGTACCTGGCGGGCAAGCAGGTGGGCTGGCGCAATATGGTGCATATGCCCGAAGCCCGTTCGTTTCCGCTGTTTGCCAAGGCCTACCGGGAGCTGATCAGGAAAGTCCTGGCGGGGGAAACCCTGGAAGTTGACCGTCCACCGGCCCTGGAGGACAGGCAGGGTGCCGTTTTAACCCGCGATGATGTGGAAGGGAAAATCGGCGACCTCAAGAAGCTCTTTGAAGTGAATTGAGTTCGCCAGCAATCGGCTTTAAGAAAAGGCTCTCGCCAAGGCGCCAGGCACATCAACAAAACCTGTCACTACCCTCGCAGTGGCATCGAATTGCGGCCCAACAGGGAACATGGCAGACAGACCTGTGGGAAACCTGAACAGAACTGAAATCACTGATGCGCCGCCGGTCATCCTGCGCTAGAATGCGCGCCCCACCTGATCACTCCGCAACTGCGCTTCGAAGTCTGGTGGAGAACCCTTCCTTTTCCGTGCCAACGATCGACATGTCCTGCCCAGCCGGCCAGACACTTCGTCAGGTAACTTTCCTATGCTCCGCCATGTTTATCGCCTTGTCATCATCCTCTTGACGGCAGTCATGCTGACCGCCTGCGTCAACACCATGGACAACATGAAGCTGGCTGCCCAGGAGAAATTTCGCCAGACACTGGCCTACCACTTCACCCGTCAATTCGGCAAGGGAATCGGCGTGGTGATTGAGGGGCTGGCCGTGCAAGGTGGCTTTCTCGACAATCCTTTGGTGCGCATCCTGCTGCCGCCGCCGGTGGGGCTGGTGATCGATGTGGCGCGGGATTTTCAGCAAAATCCCCGGGCTGTACTGCTGGAAAGCCTGATGAACCACGCCGCCGAACAGGCCATTCCCGGTGCCGGGCCGATTCTGCAAACACTGATTACTGAAATCAGCCAGGGCGATTCTCAAAACCTCTTTGCCGCAGGCAAAACCGCCGCCACGGATTACCTGCGGGAAAAAGCCGGGGGTGCCGTATACGACGCCCTGCTGCCGGTTGTTTCGGAGGATCTGGCGGCCAGCGGCGCCCTTGAAATTTACGGTGAATTACTCAAGGCCCACGAAACCGCAGCCATCATTACCGGAATACCCGAAGGCGAAACGCCGCCGGTAGCGGTAGATGAGCTGGATGATTATGTCACCCGCAAGACAGTGGACGGTTTGTTCAGGATGCTGGGGGACAGGGAAACCCTGATCCGCGATGGTATTACCAGCATCGAACAGGGTTCACTCTAAAGGACAGGCGCTGGCTTTCGAACAGCGCCTGCCGCACAAAATAGCTGCCGCTTATTTCTTCACCAGACGAAACAGAAAGAGCAGGATCAGTGCGCCAATAATCGCCGTGGCAATACTGCCCAGACTGAAATCGGCCACCCCGCCAAAGCCGAAAAACGACCCGACAAAACCACCAACAAACGCCCCGGCTATGCCGATCAGGATGGTGACGAAAAAGCCGCCGGGGTCCTTGCCCGGCATGATCAGTTTGGCCAGTGCTCCGGCGATCAGACCGAGGATTATCCAGGAAAATATGCCCATTTTTATTTGCCTCTTGTGGTTGTTGTCAAAAATCGACTGCTGTCAAAATCAGGGGCTGTCAGAAAATCACGCCACCTGATGCATATACACATCCCTCTGCGGGAAGGGAATGGTGATGCCTTCCTGATCCAGACGCTTCTTGATGGCTTCCGTCAAATCCCAGTAAACGCCCCAGTAGTCACCGGTGGCAACCCAGGGTCGCACAATGAGATTGACGCTGCTGTCCGCCAATTGTGAAACCGCAATATTGAGGGGCGGGTCTGCCAACACCCGCTGATCCGCCAGCACCACTTCGCGCAGCGCGGCTTTGACCTTGTCGATATCATCGCCGTAACTCACCCCCACCACCAGGTCGACGCGTCGGGTATCGTTGGCGGAATAGTTGATGATATTACCGGATGTCACAGCCCCGTTGGGAATGATGACTTTTTTGTTGTCGGGAGTTTTCAGCTCGGTCGTAAAAATCATGATTTTCTCCACTGTTCCCGCAGTTCCTGCCGCTTCGATATAGTCACCGATCTTGAAAGGGCGGAACATCAAAATCAGAAAACCTGCGGCAAAATTGGCCAGGGAGCCCTGCAGGGCAAGACCTATAGCCAGACCTGCAGCACCCACCACAGCGATCAACGATGCGGTCTGGATGCCCACCTGGCTGAGGGCGGCAATCAGCACAAAAATCACCAGCCCGTAATAGACCAGGCTGGAGATAAAGTGCTGAAGGGCGAGATCCATCTGACGCTTGATCATGGTCCTCTCCGCAATACGGGAAAGGCTTTTCGCCACCCAGCGGCCCACGATAAATATCACCAGGGCCAGCACAATCTTGATACCGTAAATGGCGGCCAGATCCACCAGCTTTTGCAGGGTTTCTTCCAGGTTCATCAAAAATCTCTCCTGTTGGGGGAACGGTAGCGGACAGTAAAACCATCCCTTTGTCCCGCAACAGGCTAGCGACTGAGACCATCAAATGCAAACAGGCCGTCCATGACCTGCACGGGACTGCGCCCCTGTTTTACGTACATCGTGAAACTCAGGAGCTTCTGGCAACCTCCACCCTGTCCACCTTCTGAAACCCTCGCGGCAATTTATTGCCGCGCCGTCCGCGCTCGCCCTTGTAGTGCTCCAGATCTGCCAGGCTCATGTTGAGGTAGCGCTTGCCGGAGTGCACCAGCAGTTGCTGCCCCGGCACAATCACCGCCAGCCCCAGCATGAATTCCTCCCGGCTTTGCAGCCTTGAGGTGGGAATGGTGATGATCTTGTTGCCCTTGCCCTTGGTCAGCTCCGGTAACTCTCCGATGGGGAAAACCAACATGCGGCCTTCATTGCTGACCGCCACCACCAGGGCATCTTCCAGACTGTCGATAACCACGGGAGGCAGCACCTTGCCACCATTGGGAATGCTGATGGCAGCCTTGCCTGCGCGGTTCTTGCCCTGCAAGTCGCCGATGCGGGTGATAAAGCCGTAACCGGCATCGGTGGCCATCAGTACCGGGGTTTTTTCCTCCCCCATCAACAGGCCGATAAAGGTGGCGCCGGGGGGCGGCGACAGCAGCCCTGTGAGCGGGTCGCCCTGGCCCCGCGCCGAAGGCAGGGTGTGGGATTGCAGGCTGTAACTGCGCCCTGAAGAGTCGATGATCACCACATCCTGATTGCTGCGGCCCCTGACTGCACAGAGGTACTGGTCGCCGGATTTGTAGCTCAGGGTCAGGGGATCGAGATCGTGGCCCTTGCCAGCGCGAATCCAGCCCTTGTCGGACAGCACCACGGTCACTGGCTCGGTGGTGATCAGGTCTTTTTCGGAGAAGGCCTGGGCCTCCTGGCGGCTGACAATGGGGGAGCGGCGATCGTCCCCGTATTCCTCGGCCACCGCCATCAGTTCTTTTTTCACCAGGGATTTGAGGCGCGCTTCGGAGGAAAGGATTTTTTCCAGCCCTTCGCGCTCCTTGTTGAGTTCGTCCTGCTCACCGCGAATTTTCATTTCCTCGAGCCGCGCCAAATGGCGCAACTTGAGGTCGAGGATGGCTTCAGCCTGGATATCCGTCAGGTTAAAGCGGGCAATCAGGGCGTCCTTGGGTTCGTCCTCATAACGGATGATGGCGATCACTTCGTCGATATTGAGGAACGCCACCAGCAGGCCATCGAGGATATGCAGGCGCGCCAGCACTTTTTGCAGGCGGTGTTCGAGGCGGCGCCGCACGGTGTTAATGCGAAAGCCGTTCCACTCTCGCAAAATGGTGTTGAGAGCCTTGACGGCGGGGCGGCCATCGACACCGATCATATTGAGGTTGACGCGGTGGGTGCGCTCCAGATCGGTGGTGGAGAACAGGTGGCTCATCAGGGCGTCGAGATCGACCCGGTTGGAGCGCGGCACGATCACCAGTCTGGTCGGATTCTCATGATCCGATTCATCGCGCAGATCCGCCACCATCGGCAGCTTCTTGGCCTGCATCTGGGCGGCGATCTGTTCGAGGATTTTGGCCGGGGAGGACTGGTGGGGCAGCGCAGTGACAATGATGTCGCCGTCCTCCTTGCTCCACACCGCGCGCATGCGGATGCTGCCGCGCCCGGTTTCGTAGGCGCTGATGATGTCTTCCCGGGAGGAAATGATTTCGCCATCGGTGGGATAATCCGGCCCCTTGATATGCTCGCACAGCTCACGCACGCTGGCCTGGGGCTGGTCCAGCAGGTGGATACAGGCGCTCACCACTTCCCGCAGGTTGTGGGGGGGAATATCCGTGGCCATACCCACGGCGATGCCGGTGGTGCCGTTGAGCAACACATGGGGCACCTGGGCGGGCAGCACCATGGGCTCTTCGAGGGTGCCGTCGAAATTGGGTTTCCAGTCTGCGGTGCCCTGCTCCAGCTCCCCCAGCAGCAGCTCGGAGATGCGCGTCAGGCGCGATTCGGTATAGCGCATGGCGGCAAAGGATTTGGGATCATCCGGCGACCCCCAGTTGCCCTGCCCGTCTACCAGCGGGTAGCGGTAGCTGAAGGGCTGGGCCATCAGCACCATGGCCTCGTAGGCGGCGCTGTCGCCGTGGGGGTGGAATTTACCGATGACGTCACCCACGGTGCGGGCGGATTTTTTGTACTTGGCGCTGGCCTTCAAGCCCAGCTCGCTCATGGCGTAGATAATGCGCCGCTGTACGGGCTTGAGGCCATCGCCCAAATGCGGCAGGGCGCGATCCATGATCACGTACATGGAATAGTTAAGATAGGCCTGCTCGGTAAACTCGGCGAGGGAGCGACGCTCCACCCCTTCCAGGCTCAGATTGAGATTATCGGTCATACGGATTTCGCACTCGGTTGACGCAAGCTTGTGACACCTGCGTGTTGTTGATATTCGTATTTAATGCAACCATCACCAGCCCCCTTGCGGGGCGGCAAAACGCCAGACGATGGGGCGCTGCTCGCCATCGCGGCGAACACGATCGTTGTTGTCCACCCCCACCAGGGCGCTGTTGGCGCTGATCCACAGGGCCTCGGCCACGCCGTAAGGGGTGTCGTAGCGGCGCTGGTCCGCCAGGGCTGTAGCGGCGAAGGACCAGCATTTTTCCACGGCAGCGCTTGCACCATCGCGGCGGCAGATGCGGTGGGCTAGGCGCTCCAGGGTGTACAGTTTGCCCTGGTAAAAATCCAGGGCGCTGAAATCCGGGAACAGCGGCTTGTCCCCCAACAGGGCGGGAGGAAGCACAGTCCCGCCTTCCGACAGCAGCACACAACCGTCGGAGCAGGGGCTGACGGGCTTGAGATGCACCAGCAACAAGCCGCGGTTCTGACGCTCCGCCGCCAGCCACAGGCGATTTCCGGAATCGTCCACCGCAATCCCTTCATAGAGGGCATTGAAGTGGAGCAGCATGCCGCGATCCCGCGCCTTTTCAACCAGGCTGCGGGGCAGGGGCAGCCATTCAACGCTGCCATCAGCCCCCAGACGCAGTACCGCCGCACGGGACTCGCTGACCAGGTAGCGATTGCCCTGGGCGTCGCAACTCAGGCCTTCAAAATCCAGGGCGCCGCTGTTGCCCTGCCCAGCGCCCAACAGCATGCCTCGCAGCGAGGCCCCTGTACGCAGGGTCCAGGACAGCCCGCTGTCCGGCACAGGCGGCACCACAAAGGTTTCAGGATTGGCCTGCCATGGGGATGACGATGTATCGAGACGATAAATCCGGTCATCGTCGCGGTCCGACACCGCCCACAGGGCATCTCCGCACAAAGTGAGGCCAGAGAGATTGCCACCGGCAATACCGTCGACCGGGTACTCTGCCAGCAATTCAAGCTCGGTACTCTCTACATCCTCCATGGCGTCATCGCCCCAAGCACAGGCGGTCAGTAGCCACAGACATCCCAGCAGACTTTTCCTGAGACATTCCAGTGGAGTATGTCCCGCCAACATCCACTGGATCAAACCAGCACCTCGGCCAGGTCACCCTTGCTCTCCAGCCAGCTTTTGCGATCCCCGGCGCGCTTCTTGCCCAGCAGCATGTCCATGGTTTCACTGGTGCCGTCGAAGTCGTCGAGGGTAAGCTGCACCAGGCGCCGGGTGTTGGGATCCATGGTGGTTTCCCGCAGTTGCAGGGGGTTCATCTCACCCAGCCCCTTGAAGCGGGTGACCTGGGGTTTGCCGCGTTTTTTCTCAGCTTGCAGGCGTTCGAGGATGCCGTCGCGCTCGGACTCGTCGAGGGCATAGAAGATTTCCTTGCCCAGATCGATGCGGTAGAGGGGCGGCATGGCCACGTAGATATTGCCCGCGTCCACCAGGGGGCGGAAATGCCGCAGAAACAGGGCGCACAACAGTGTAGCGATGTGCAGTCCGTCGGAATCCGCATCGGCGAGGATGCAGATTTTGCCGTAGCGCAGCTGGCTCAGGTCGGCGGCGCCGGGATCGACGCCAATGGCCACAGCGATATCGTGCACCTCCTGGGAACCCAGCACTTCAGCGCCATCCACCTCCCAGGTGTTCAGGATTTTGCCGCGCAGGGGCATGATGGCTTGAAATACCCGGTCGCGGGCCTGTTTGGCGGAACCCCCGGCGGAGTCGCCCTCCACCAGGAACAGCTCGGTGGCGGCGGCATCAGCGCTGGAGCAGTCCGCCAGCTTGCCCGGCAGCGCCGGACCTGCGGTGATGCGCTTGCGGGCGACTTTTTTGCTCAGGCGCAGGCGGCGCTGGGCGCTGCCGATACAAAGTTCGGCGAGCTTTTCGGCGTCGGCTGTATGCTGGTTGAGCCACAGGCTGAAGGCATCCTTGACGATACCGGAGATAAACGCTGCCGCCTGGCGCGAGGACAGGCGCTCCTTGGTCTGCCCGGAAAACTGCGGATCGCCCATTTTGAACGACAGCACATGGCTGCACTGATCCCAGATATCGTCCGGGGTAAGCTTGACGCCCCGCGGCAGCAGGTTGCGGAACTCGCAAAATTCCCGCATCGCCTCCAGCAGGCCGGTGCGCAAGCCGTTGACGTGGGTGCCGCCCTGGGTGGTGGGAATCAGGTTGACGTAGCTTTCCTGGATCAGGACACCGCCGTCCGGGTGCCACTGCACCGCCCAATCCACCGCCTCGTCGCTGGCGGAAAAGGTGCCCACAAAAGGTTGGGTGGGGATGGTTTCCCACTCCTGGGTGGCGCTGATGAGATAATCCGCAAGGCCGTCCTGGTAGAGCCAGGTGTCACTCTCACCGCTGGCTTCGTCGAGGAAAGTCACTTCAAGCCCTGGACATAACACCGCCTTGGCGCGCAGTACGTGGCGCAGACGCGGCAGGGAATATTTGATGGAATCAAAATATTTCGGGTCGGCCAAAAAACGTACCGTGGTGCCGGTATTGCGCTTGCCGCAGGTATCGATGACTTCGAGGTTGCTGGCCTTGTAGCCCCCGGCAAAGGTCATCCGGTAGACCTGGCCATCGCGCCGAATCGTCACTTCGAGGCTGGACGACAGGGCGTTCACCACAGACACCCCGACACCGTGCAAGCCGCCGGAAAACTGGTAGTTCTTGTTGGAGAATTTGCCCCCGGCATGGAGGGTGGAAAGGATCACTTCGACACCGGGCACGCCCTGCTCCGGGTGGATATCCACCGGCATGCCGCGACCGTCATCGGTCACCGCCAGGGAGCCATCCCTGTAAAGAATGACATCGATCTTGCGGGCGTGGCCCGCCAGGGCTTCGTCGACACTGTTGTCGATGATTTCCTGGGCCAGATGGTTGGGTCTGGTGGTATCGGTGTACATGCCCGGGCGCTTGCGCACCGGGTCGAGACCGGTCAAAACTTCGATATCTTCTGCTGTGTAGTTACTCATAGGGTCTCATTCGGTCCAGAATCTGTAGATGTCGGGCAAATGGCGCTCATAGCCCTGAAAACCGTGGTCGCCGCCGTCCTCCACCCGCAAGTGGCTGGCGCTGTACTTGTCCAGGGCATGGCGATAGTCCAGTACTTCGTCACCGCTTTGCAATAGCACCAGCAGATTTTGCGGGGCGGGCAGCGGGTCAATCTCCCAGCGAGCAAAGCCATCGATATGCCGTTGCTCAAACAGGTATTGTTCATCGGTGTGGAAATTTTTCTGCCAGCCCAGCAGGTATTCCCGCCCCTGCCAGGGCCGCACCGCAGGATTGATCAGCACACCCTTGCAGTTGAACGTCTGGGACACCCAGGTGGCGTAAAAGCCCCCCATGGAACTGCCCATCACCAGCACCTGTGTCCAGTCAAAACCCTGGCAAACCTCTTTGAGGGTGGCGATAGCCCGGTCGGGGTAGGGGCTCAGCAATGGAGAGCAAAAACCCACCAGGGGATAATGGCTGGCGAGCCAGTCGCGGGTTTGTTGCGCCTTGAGGGACTGGGGTGAACTGTTGAAACCGTGGAGATATAACACCTGCATGGAGCGCGTCCGGATAAATTGCAGCGGGCATTATAGACAGCGATGCAGGGGGGTTAGAAGCACAGAGATGACAAGTTGCCGGGGTCAATAGCCGCCGGTGCGGGTATCCACCTGCTCCCGGGTATCGTCAATGGCGATCACCCCGGTAGCATAACTGCCATCGGGATACAGATCGATCCAGCGGTAGCCAGGCGGATCCGCAGACAGGGCAAAGTCCTCGCTGCGGGAGGCAAACTGGAAACAGGTGGACGGGGTCGTATAGAACGGGATACCGGCAAAATCCACCAGCGCCTCCTGGTGGACATGGCCGCTGAAGCCCACCCGCACATTGCCGTGGCGGCGCACAATGGCGGCCAACTCATGGCCATTGCTGACTTGCTGGCGATCCAGCCATTTGCAGCCGATATCAGCGGGTGGATGGTGCATAAACAACGCCACCGGGTGGCCGCGGTGAGCGCTGAGGCTGGCGTCGAAAAATTCCAGCTGCCCGCTGCCAAGGTGCCCCCCCACCTCACCCCGCACCGCCGTATTGAGGCACACCAGACGCCAGTCCCCCAGCTCGACTACCGGCCTGAAAGGGGGCATATCGGCAGCGTGTTGCATCAGTTCAAGCTGATCGTGATTGCCTGGCAACCAGGCAAAGGGCAAACCGAGAGCGGACATTTCATCGGTGAAGAGCTGGTAGGCAGCGACAATGCCCCGGGCTGCGATGTCGCCACTGACCAGCACCATGGCGGCGCTGGCGGGATCAGCACGCAGGCGCTGCAATACCTCGACAAAACTGTGGTAGGTGCGAACCCCCGCGAGTCGGTAATCCGTATCTGCACCCAGGTGGCAATCCGTCAATTGGATGACCCTCACAGCCTGCTCCATGGGCGCCTTGTAACGGTTATCCTGTGGGCCTTGCTGTGGCGAATTTTGCACTGTCGGGAGCCTGTGGCGGTTAGGGCCTGTTAACACTATTTGGATTGTCGGCGTTGCGCCTGAAAAAGCGCCAATCGAGGCACGACGAGCGTGGTTTGGTGGGCCCAAATAAGCGAGGAGTAA
>OBJA01000088.1_pt1 | contig 90760 bp, 67 predicted proteins | sample 1519751 | NCBI WGS metagenome assembly OBJA01 (sample SAMEA3881238, study PRJEB22517) | soil metagenome | biome: lake sediment; feature: soda lake sediment; material: sediment, water from around vicinity | place: India | collected 2013-12-23 | depth 3 m | reverse complement strand
CAAAATCGGACTGCAAAAATAATATACTATTTCATTACAACAAAATATTTTGTGAGTTTTTTTTGCTAAAACCACAAATAAATTCTTATGTCATTGTAATATTGGTATTTACGCATGAATTTATTTCCTGTTTTCAAAATTATCGCATTGTAAATATCTTTTGCATCCCTTATAATTAATATGTATATATCATATTAAACAAGTCAAAAATGATGAAAACAGAATTATTTGAAAATAATTGTGTATTTTTATCAAAATTTTTAATTGATTAAACTGTGTCAGAAAATATAGTAATAATACCAACTTATAATGAAAAGGAAAACATTGAAGATATAATATTAAAAGTATTTTCACTAAATGTATCTTTTCATATCTTAATTGTAGATGACGGATCTCCTGATGGGACAAGCGAAATCGTAAAAAAATTGCAAAGCGAATATCCCTCAGAACTTCATTTAATTGAGAGGTCGGGGAAATTAGGACTGGGTACTGCATATATTACAGGATTTAAATGGTGTCTCAATAAAGAATATACTTACATATATGAAATGGATGCAGACTTTTCTCATAATCCTGAAGACTTAGAATTATTATGGGCTGAGTGCAAAGAAAATGGTGCAGATTTGAGCATTGGCTCAAGATATAAAACAGGTATAAATGTTGTAAACTGGCCCTTAAACAGAATATTGCTATCTTACTTTGCTTCAAAATATGTTCGATTGATAACCGGCATGAAAATTAATGACACGACCGCAGGTTTTATATGTTATCACAGAAAAGTTTTGGAAAAAATTAATCTAGACAATATAAAAATGATTGGATATGCCTTCCAAATTGAAATGAAGTTTAAGGCACATCTCCACGGGTTCAACATTCGGGAAGTATCAATTATATTTACAGACAGAAAAAAAGGGCAATCGAAAATGAGCGGAAGTATAGTTGGTGAAGCTGTTTTTGGAGTAATAAAAATGAAAATGAAAAGTATCTTTAACAGAAAGAATTATTTATCTTAAATATTTTTTAATAAAAATTTGCTTTCAAAAACTAAATAATCTTATATTTGCACTTAATTATCAATTAAAAACTAATTTAAATTTAATTATTATGAGAAAATTTACATTTATTATTGTTGCACTAACCTTGAGTTCAATGGTTTTTGCTCAAACTCTGCAACACTTCCCAAAAGTAAAGCAGTTTGCACCACCAAAATCAAGTGATAAGGCGTATGTTACAACCTTAGGCTATTGTGATGACGTTACAGCAACAGGAGTTGGGTTAGGACCAAGCACTCCAGCTGTTTTAACTGCAGCAATAGAATTTACTGCAGCAGACCTAAATGCATATGTTGGAAATTATATTACTGAAATCCACCTTGCAATTCAAGGCTCGGCAGCTGTTATAAACTCGGCTAAAATTTTGATTATTGAAAATCCTTTAACTACACCAGTAGTTGTTCGTGAACAAAATGTAACTTTAGCAACTGGTTGGAATGAACTTTTATTAACTTCACCTTACGAAATTGGAACAACTCCAATTTTTGTTGCTTATTGGATTGATATTACCGGAGGATATCCAATTGGAGCTTCAAGTCCAGGTGGAGAGCCTAAAGCAGACTGGGTAAGAATAGCAGAAGGCGATTGGGCACATTTGTCAGGTTTTGGTCTAGATTACAGAAATCAAATCAGAGCTGTTGTTGATACAGAAGGCACTTTTGACCAAGCCATCGCAACATTAAGTCCAACTTTCTATGATGCCGGAGCTGTTGCTTTAGGACAACAAGTAACATCTCAAAATTTTACATTAAAAAATGATGGTGTAGGAAGTCTTACTGTAAGCAGTATTTCTACTTTATCTGGCTCTTGGTCAACAACTTTTAACCCTGGTGCAGTAAACCTATCTGCAGGTCAAACTTACACTTTTACTATCACTTTTAACCCTGCAGAAGAGGGCTTCTTATTAGAAAATCTTGAAATCGAAACAAACGTTGGAACCAGAACGGTTGAAATGGTTGGTCAAGGTATTAATACAACGGAGTGTTCATTATTGCATTTCCCTTTACCTGAAGATTTAGGTTTAGCTGTTTATTCTTATCAGAATGACGCTGGATATATTGCAGGAACAAATACTTATGGAGACCTTGCAAAAGCAGAGTTTTTCACTTTTCCTGTGCATGGAGAAGTTTCTGCTCTTTATGTACTTTTAGGTAGTGTTGATGGTCCTAATGGAAACGTGACTTTTACAATTTGGGATGGAGGAGCAGAACCAGGAGCAGTATTAGGAACTAAAGTTGTTCCAATGTCTGAATTGCTTGCAGCTTACACAGAGATTGGTGCATTATACATCGTAACTTTTGATAATCCAATAACTGTTACAGGAGATTTTTATGCCGGAGCGCAACTACCTGTTGGTAGCGGATTTTCATTCTTAACTACAGAAATTGATGCTTTACCTAATACTGGTTGGGAGCAATGGGATGATTCAGATTGGTACTCATATCTTGATGCTGTTGGAATTAGCCTAACACATGCTATTTTTGCAGAAATATGCCCAACAGATGTAAATGCTGGTATAACTGAGGTTTCAAATATTTCAGTATTTCCAAATCCTGCTTCAGAAATGATTATGGTAGCAAATGCTGAGAATTCAACTATTACAGTTGTCAATATTCTTGGAGAAGTTGTTTCTGTAATTGAAAATGCAACTGCTAATCAAATGATTAATATCAGTAGCCTTGCTAACGGAACATATTTCGTAAAAGTAAATACTGAAGTTTTCAAAATCAATGTTGTTAAATAAAGTTTGAGAAAACAAAATAAAAAAAAAGCTGTCCAACGGGCAGCTTTTTTTTTAATAAATTTTTAATTTGGAATAATTATTAAACTTTTTATATTTGTAGCTATAATTTAAGAATAATTTATCTTTAACTAATAACAAATTAAAAATGCGAACTATGAAAAAATTTACGTTTTTTTGTGTAATGCTACTTGCATTTACAGCACTGACTTATGGACAAGTCGGACACAAAATCGAAAAATTCCCTTTCGATTTAAGACCAGAGGTAAAAGAAACTTTAATGAAACTAAAAAATGATGATAACTCTGTTAAGGGAACCGGAGTTAATAATTTTAGTTTTGAAAACTGGGGCAACAGTCCTCTTTTTGGAGGATTTATGGGATTATGGCCCAACGGTTGGGTTATGATTACCGGTAATTCTGATGCTCACAGATCAACTCAAGCTCAAAATGGACAATATGCTATGCATGTTGAAAGTAATGTTACAAGCAACATGATTTTGCAATGGCAAGACACATTGATTGGAGGAATGAGTTTAACAGGACAACTTACATTGATTCCTCAAAGTTTTATTCAAGGAGAACCATATACTGAGAAAATGATTTCACTCGGTGGATATTTAAGGGGTAATCTTCTTGCAAATGACTCGGGATTATTGATTGTACAATTATTAAAAAATTCTCAACTGATTGCTTTTGGAGGCATACAGTTTGGAGCAGACGACATAACTGAATCATGGGAAGAATTTCTATTTCCTATGGAATATCAAGAAGGTCATGAGCAATCTATTCCTGATAGTATTATGGTATTAGCAACATCCACCGGAGTAGGCATTTTTGCAGATCCAAATACCCAGCAGCCAATTGATGTAGGAACACTTACTGCAGGTTCGTGGGTTGAATTTGATAATTTTTCTTACAATGTGGGTTCAACTATCGAATTTATGGTTCAAGACGAAAATGAAGACCCAATTGCAGGAGCAGGCATATTTATTTACGAAGATGGTTCTGATATTTTATTTGCATATCTCTCATCTAATGAGTTTGGAATCGCTACTATTGACATGGGAATTGATTTATACAATTTTGTAGTTGAAAAAGAAGGATATATCTCTGAAACAGGAAGTTTTAACTCGCAAAACCAAGTCGACCCAATAATTGTTACAATGACTATGCATCCGGGTCCACAAGTACTAGATAGAACCCCTGGAATTAATGAAACCATGGTTGCTCTTGATGCTGAAGTTACAATCACTTTTACAGTTGATATTGACGAACTAGATCTAGACTTAATCTCAATAATTGATGAAGATGATAACGAATTGGACAATTTAGTTGCGACTATAAATGATGCGACTTTATCAATTGCTCACGATGGTTTTGATTATAACACAGTATATACTGTAATTATACCTAGCGGAACTGTGAAAGATATTCTTACAGATGAACAACTTGCTTTTGATATAATATGGAGTTTTACAACTATTAATCCTATTGGCATTATCAATGGTGTTGATGATATTGAAGTATACTTTAATACTTCTGAAGTCAATGCAATTGCAGCTCTACCTGCTACTACAACAATTGAAGACATCCTTGGTGAAACATACGCTGTTTATTTAGCATGGACAATTGATTCTTATGAAGCAATTACTCCTGGAGACTATAATGCAACTGGAACATTCGAACTTCCTGAAGGTGTTCACCAAACTGATCCTTTAACAGTACTTGAAGTACATGCAGTTGTTACTGTTATGGAGCCTCCGATTATTGTCGACATTGATGTAAACGAGGAAGTTGAGGACATCGAAGTTCCTTATGCAACAACAGAGGCGGTAGCTATAAATCTTTTGGTTGATGAAATTAGCATTTCAGACAGTGATGGATTTGAGCATATTGTAACTTTAGATTGGACAATTGCCGCTTATGACGGAGTGACTCCTGGAGAATATAACGCAACCGGAACATTCTCTTTACCATTTGGTGTTGATCAAACAAATCCGGAAACAGACCTTGAAGTACACGCTGTGGTAACGGTAATGGATCCTGCATTAATTACAGATATAGATGTAAATAATGTTGTTGAAGATGTTGAAGTTCCTTATGCTACTACAGAAGCTAATGCAAAAGCAGCTCTTGCTCAGCAAATTACAATTAAAGATAGCTACAATCAGACTTACGTAGTAAATTTAGTTTGGACTATTGAGGATTATAATGGTTTATCTTCTGGAAATTATAATGCAACCGGTGTATTTGCCTTGCCAACAGGCGTTTACCAAACAGACCCTGCTACAGTTTTGGAAGTAACTGCAATTGTTACTGTGTTAGAAAAAGCAATAATATCAGAAATTGATGTTAATAATAACGTTCAGAATGTTTCTGTAGACTATGGAACAACAGAAAACGATGCAAAAGCAGCTCTTGCACAACAAATTACAATCAAAGATTCCTATGATGCTACTTATATAGTTAGTTTGACTTGGTCTATTGATACATATGTAGCGACTACTCCCGGGAATTACAATGCAACCGGAACATTTGCACTTCCTGCAGGAGTATATCAAACTGAACCTGAAACGAACCTTCAAGTAACTGCAATTGTTACTGTGAACGAAGGCAGTAGTGTTGATAATCTAAATGTAAATACATTTAACATCTATCCAAATCCTGCAAATGATTTTATAATTGTTGAAAATGCCGAAAATTCAACAGTATATATTATAAATATGTTGGGAGAAGTTGTTAGCATAACTGATAATGCAAACACTATTCAAGTAATTAACATTTCGAATTTAGCAAACGGAACATATTTTGTTAGAGTAAATTCAGAAGTTAGAAAAATGAATATCGTGAAATAGATAATAACAATACAATTAAAAAAAGCTGCTTTTTGATTGAAGCAGCTTTTTTTTATATATAATGATTATCTCATTATTTCTTCTATCTCTTCAGGGCTTATAGGTATTCTTTTATCTCCAAGTATTCTCGACCCTGCATCTGTTATAAGTACATCATCTTCAAGTCTTATACCTCCAAAATCGAGATATTCTGCAAGTTTGTCATAATTAATAAATTCTTCAAATTTCCGCTCTCTCTTCCAAAGATCTATTAATTCAGGAATGAAATAAATCCCAGGTTCATTGGTTAATACATGTCCTGCTTCAAGTTTTCTTCCCATCCTAAGAAATGCTGTTCCAAATTTATCGCTTGGATTAATTTCGTCAGAATATCCCACGTAAATCTGTCCGAGATCTTCCATATCATGAACATCTAGTCCCATCATGTGTCCAAGACCATGAGGCATAAATAATGCATGTGCTCCCAAAGGTACAGCTTCTTTTACATCACCCTTCATCAAACCAACAGCTTTAAGTCCTTCCGCCAGTATCTCGCAAGCATACAAGTGAACAGACATATATGTTATGCCCGGCTTCATCATTTCGATTGATTTGTTAATTGAATCTAAAACAATTCGATATATTTCCTCCTGCTTTTGAGAGAACTTGCCTCCCACAGGAATCGTACGTGTATTATCAGAAGCATAATATTTAGTTGTTTGCGCTCCTGCATCAACTAATAATAAATCACCATTTGAAAGAGTATTATCATGACAATGATTATGAAGTGTTTGACCGTTTTTGGTGAGAATAATCGGAAAAGAAGGAATAGATCCATTCGCTATAGAAATTCCTTCTATATATCCCGCGATTTCACGTTCAACAACTCCGGGTTTAGCCATTTTCATTGCTGCTGTGTGCATAAGATATCCAATATTACAAGCTTTTTCAATCTCAACAATTTCAATTTCTTCTTTTATATTTCTAAGCTTTACAATAGCCTTAATAAAATCAACGGATGCACTCTGCTTCAGTTTTTCGAATGGTATATTTAATACAGAATTGAGGAAAATCATATTTTCATGTCTGTATGGAGGAATATAATGAACTTTTCTGTCATCATTCAATGCCTTTTTAATATACTCTGTAAATTTAATGGATTCTGCAGTTGAATGAATCCCAACACTCGCTGCTTGTTCTTTTACGCTCTTTTGAGGACCCATCCAGATAATAGAATCAATAGTCAGGTCATCTGCAAACAAAATTTCGTCTCCAGTATCAGTGTCGATAATTGCATTAACTCCGTCTCTATCCAGACCAAAAAAATAAAGAAAGCTACTGTCTTGTCTGAAATGATAAGAATTTGCAGGATAGTTCATTGGAGAAAAGTTATTCCCCATAAAAATTAATATCCCCTGATTAGCGAGGATTTCTTTAAGTTTTGATCTTCGTTTTTGATATACTTCCGGTTTAAACATAATATTATAATTTTTAGTTTGTATTCGAATCATAAAAATAATAAAAAGCATGTCAAAAAAACAACAAGTTAACAATATAATAAGATTTTATATTTTTCTGCCGATAATACTTGAAAGATATCAATAAGCAATCACGATTTATGGAAATTTCATTTTGAGTGTATCATTACTACAAAAGTTGAATTTCTTAATCACTTAAACTTACTGTTATGAAACCAAAAAAAAACAACAAAGCCAATCTTGAGAAAAAAAGATTTATATTCTTTCAGTTGGGTATAATTCTAGCTCTTTCAGTATGTCTTGCTGCATTTGAATGGTCAAGCCCAGACTATTCCACCTCAGGTTTAGGTAACTTTTCAACATCTTTACTCCTCGAAGATGAAATATTAATCACAAAGCATGATGACGAAATACCGGAACTGGAAACGAAAGTTGAACCTGAAATCGAAGATGTATTTGATGAATTGATTATAGTTGATGATGACAAAGAGGTAGATACAAACCCTGACTTTGACTCAGAAGACAGAGAGGGTCGAAAAGGGATAGTAAATATTACTCAATTTGATGATTATAAGAATGATGAAGAGGATATTGAGCCTCTGGACTGGGTTAAAGTAGAAGAAAAGCCAATATTCCCGGGAGGAGATGTTGCTCTTTTAAAATTCATTTCTGATAACACAAAATACCCGGCTTTTGCAAAAGAAAATGGAATACAAGGAAGAGTTTTTGTTCAGTTTGTAATTAGTCAAAGTGGGAAAGTAATAAATGTGAAAATTGCAAGAGGTACTGATCCATATTTAGATGCAGAAGCTTTGAGAATAGTACAAAACATCCCCGACTGGAGTCCCGGAAAACAAAGGGGAAAAGCTGTGCCGGTAAACTATATAATACCAATCAGCTTTCGCTTATATTAAGTATATTGAATCAATTATGATGAATAGTTTTTCAAACAATAATTGCGAAGAGAATGTAGTTATAATGTTAATAGGGTATTATGAAAATTTAAATAAAAATGATAAGAATAATTAAAAGATAAAATGATTTTGTCTGTTAAAAATAATTTTAGTATTTTTACATCCTTAAAATTTTGAGCTATGCAAATAAAAAAGTCAGAAAAAGCAGATCTTGAAAAAAGAAAATTTATTTTTCTTCAATTGGGTTTCGTAATTGCTCTTACAATATGTCTTGTAGCATTTGAATGGACTACAGAAGAAGTTAACCTAGGAGCTCTAGGAGATTTATCAATGCAAGAGCTTTTCGAAGAGGAAATAGAATCAACCATTCAGGATGAAGACATTCCAGAACCTGAGCCAGAGCCAGAACCTGAGATAGAAGAAGTTTTTGAGGAACTGGTTGTAGTTGAGGATGATAAAGATGTTGACTCACGACTGGATATTGACTCTGAAGCTGATGAAAGAACTCAAACAACTTTTACAATACCAACTTTTACTCCTGTAGATGAACCTGAAGAACTTGATCCAATTGACTTTGCAGTAGTTGAGGAAAAGCCTGTTTTCCCTGGTGGAGATGCTGCTTTGATGAAATTTATCTCAGATAATACTAAATATCCTGAAATTGCAAAAGAAAATGGAATACAAGGTAGAGTCTTCGTTCAGTTTGTTATTGATGAGAGAGGAAAAGTTACTAGCGTTCGTATAGCAAGAGGCGTTGATCCTTACCTTGATCAAGAAGCTCTAAGAGTTGTAAGAATGATTCCGGACTGGAAACCAGGAAAACAAAGAGGGAAAGCTGTTCCGGTTAATTTTATTGTTCCAATAAACTTTAGATTATACTAATTTGCATATTTTAAAAATACAACCTCGGCAGGTCCGGGGTTTTTTTATAACTATTTTCGAAAAAACTATTTATGAATGATAATACAATTCTGGTTGCTGCTGCTCTTAAGAGTGACCTAAATAATAATTTAATTTCTGAAAACACCATCAATGAACAACTTGATGAGCTTGAGTTTTTAGCATTAACAGCAGGACTACATACTATAAAAAGATTTATCCAGAATCTTGAAAAGCCCCTAACAGCGACATATATAGGCAAAGGAAAACTTGAAGAAATAGCAGAATTTATTGCTAATCATGAAATCGAAATTGTTTTATTTGATGATGAACTGTCTCCAACCCAATTAAGAAACATTGAAAAGGCTATAAAAGCAAGAGTTCTGGACAGAACAAATCTAATATTAGACATTTTTGCTCAAAGAGCTCGAACTTCTCATGCGAAAACTCAGGTAGAACTTGCTCAATATCAGTATTTACTCCCTCGTCTTACTCGTATGTGGACTCACCTTGAAAGACAAAGAGGTGGAATCGGTCTAAGAGGACCCGGAGAAACTCAGATTGAAACCGACAGAAGAATTATCCTTGAAAAAATTGCTAAGCTAAAAAAGGAGCTCATAAAAATTGACAAACAGCTTTCTATTCAGAGAAAAAACAGGGGACAGTTAGTGAGAGTGGCATTAGTAGGTTATACAAACGTTGGTAAGTCAACGATTATGAACCTGATTAGCAAATCTGATGTTTTCGCAGAAGACAAATTATTTGCAACCCTTGATACTACCGTACGAAAGGTGGTCTTTAATAATCTGCCATTCCTTCTGAGTGATACGGTTGGTTTTATTAGAAAGTTACCTCACAAACTTGTAGAATCATTCAAATCTACCCTTGATGAGACCAGAGAATCAGATATTATAATTCATGTTGTTGACGTGTCTCACTCGGGGTTTGAAGATCAAATAAACGTTGTTGAAGATACTCTAAAAGAACTTAAGATAATCGATAAACCACTATTACTGGTATTTAATAAAATTGATGTTTTTTCATTTATTCCCAAAGATATTGATGATTTAACTCCCGTTCTAAAAGAGAACCGGAGTCTGGAAGATCTTAAAAACACTTATTTTGCTAAAAACAATTCCCCTTGTGTCTTTATTTCTGCAAAATTAAATCAAAATATTGAAGAGTTTAAAACAATTCTTTTTGAAATGGTAAGAAAAGTTCATTTCGAGAGATTTCCTTATAATACGATTGAATAAATATTAAAGTTATCTTCTCCACTGAGTTTAGAAGACCAAATCTCAATTATTAGCTTATTCTTTAATAAATTTGCTTGTTAAAGTTTTATTTCCATCAACAACTGTAATGAAATACATGCCCTTACAAAGTTGTGAAATGCTAATATCAATTACATCCAAATCAGAATCTAATACCATTTGAATTTTACCTGATAAATCTGTAATTGAAATCCGTTTTGTATTATCACTTTCAAACTTAATAAAAATTAACTCTGATGCTGGATTAGGGTAGACATTTATTTTTACATTTTTTGCAATTTCCGAAAAAACAGGTTCACCTAAACATTGTAAAGAATTATAAACATTCAATCTACCTGCACCCATCTTACCAATTAGGCTAGGATTCAATTCGTCAATATTGTCGCATCCTTCAAGTAAACAATCAATAATTTCTTGTTTTGATGCCATTGGGTTATGAGATTTTAATAAAGCTATTGCTCCAGCTACTAGAGGACATGCCATTGATGTCCCATCCTGATTTCCAAACTCTTCTGACCATGCTAAAGAGCTAAACATACCTTCGCCTGGCGCCATAAGATCAATAAAACTGCCTCGTTGGGAAAAACTTGCAACATTATCATCAATATTTGTTGCTCCAACTGCTATAACATTTTCCCATGCTGCGGGATATGTTGGGTTTTCATTCCCATCATTACCTGCAGCGGCAACAAATATTATCCCCATTTCATCTCCTGCAGTAATAATATTTTGCAGAGTTGTAAATGCAGATGCAGCACCGCCGAAAGACATACTGATTACATCAGCGCCTGCAGCCACGGCATAGTCAACACCTTCAACAGCATTTGAAATAGCTAATGGAAACCACGAGGAGTTTGAAACTGCCTTAACTCCAATGATTGAAATATTATTATTGCTGACTCCGGCAATTCCAAAATCATTATTCGTTACGGCTCCAGCTAATCCTGCACAATGAGTTCCGTGAGTAAATGCTAACTCTCCCCATAAAAAAGGAGGATTTGCAGGAGGTCCCGGATTATTGTCATTATCCGATACATCCCAGCCATGAATGTCGTCAATGAATCCATTTCCATCAGTATCCTCTCCATCTAAAACTTCACCCGGATTAATCCAAACATTCGCCTCAAGGTCAGGATGTGTTATTTTTACTGCATCATCAACTATTGCTACTTTTGTTTTATAGTTTGGTTGAGCAATCTCCCATGCAGCAAATGCATTTATATTTTCAAGGTAATACTGACTCCCAATCAATAGATCATTGGGAATATTTAATATCCTGTATATTGGGCTTTTTTCAGCATAATCAATATAGTAAAGCAATGATAAATCTTTCAATAATTCATCAATCATCTCAGCCTTGTCAAAAGTCATCCTATATGTCCGCTGTACTTTATTGCATCTAGTTTTGAAAGGTTTAATAATCTCAATTACTCCATACTTTTCAAGCAAAGCTTCAAATTCAGGAAATGCTTGAAGGCTGTTACTCAACTCATCTTTATTCGAGTAAAATGGAATGCTAATATCCAACTCATCTAGAGTTTTGAAATAGATAATGCCGTCCACATAGTTTTCGTTAATAGTTTGAGCTGAAATAGTTTTGATGGATATAAGCCCAATAAGACAAATAATATTTATAATTCTCATAATTTTAAGTTGTAAAAAAATCAAAGACAAAAACAAAATTATATTGGTTGCAAAGCTAATTTAATTCAATATTTAAAACAACATAAAGAAAGATTATCGTTTAAAAAATATATTAAAATACTAATAATTAAGTTAAAATAATTTATTATAATTACATTTTATTTAAAATAACTAAAAAATGAAAGTTCATATCTTAGGAAACAAAGGTAGCATTTTAGACCAGTTTATCGCCGAAATCCGAGACTGTATGATTCAAAAAGACAGATTAAGATTCAGGCGTAATTTTTCCCGAATCGGGGAAATATTTTCCTATGAAATAAGTAAAACATTTCCTTTTGAAGATATTGAAGTATGCACATCTCTTGGCATTGCAAATGTTCCTGTACTCAAAGAACAACCTGTTATAGCAACTTTTCTTCGTGCAGGCTTGGCTTTTCATGAAGGTTTTTTAAATTATTATGATAAAGCTGACAGCGCTTTCATTGCAGGATACAGAAAATATGACAAAGGTGGAGGTTTTGAAATCAAAATAGATTATGTGACCTCGCCTGATATTGAAAAACGAATTTTGATAATTAACGATGCTATGCTTGCAAGTGGTGCAAGTTTTGAATACGCATATAAATCTCTTCTTGATTACGGGAAACCTAAATCGGTTCATATTGCTGCAATTATTGCCAGTAAGGAAGGGTTAGAACATATTGAAAAAGTTTTACCTGATAAAAATATCAATGTCTGGGTTGGTGCTGTTGATGATGAATTAACTGTTAAGTCATATATAGTCCCAGGTTTGGGAGATGCCGGAGATTTGGTTTACGGTCAAAAAATTGATATTTAAAACTTTTACGTAAAAATAAACATTTCAACGTTTAATTTTGTTAAATTGCATCATAACTAAATTATCTTGTAATGAGAAATTTTTTAATTTTACTACTATTATTTTTTTCTACAGGTTTATTTGCTCAGGAAATTCCTAACAGCAGTTTCGAAAACTGGGTAAGCGTGGGTGGTGGTGGATACGAAGACCCAGCAAACTGGAACACTGCTAACAGTACAACTTATACTGCGCCTTTCTACCTAACTACAACTAACAAAACAAGTGATTCCAATTCTGGGAATTATGCTGCTAAACTGGAATCTAAAACAATTCTCACATTTGCAGTGCCAGGGCTAATAACACTTGGAGAATTTAGTGTTGACATATGGACACAAAATTCAAGTATCACAGGAGGAATTCCTTTCAATATAAGACCCGATAAAATGAAATTGTATTATAAATATGAGCCAACAAGCGGAGACAATTTTCGTATAGGAATGTGGTTATTAAAAAACAATGGAACTGATACACCTGATACAATTGGAACTGCTTTATACGAAAATGGAATACCAAAAACCCAGTTTACAGCACTAAGTCTGGACATTGATTATCGATCAAATGAGACTCCTGATATTTTAAATATTATTGCGGTTTCTACAAATCCTGATAATCCTAGAGCAGGAAGCACTCTAATCGTGGATGATTTTGTTTTTGAATGCAGTACCGGAATAATTTCAATAGAAATGCTCAATGATATTGTTTGGCCAAATCCTGCCACAGAAGTAATTTATGTTAATGAAAAATATGCAAACTCAGGAATATCAGTTTATGACAATAAAGGAATACTTCTATTCAGAGATTTCAGTAAAACAATTGACATAAGTATGCTTCCCAAAGGAATTTACTATGTTAAGATTGCAGATTCTCAAAAAATTCAAAAAATTATCAAATTGTAGGCTATGATTATAAAGAATTCTATATTTACGCTTCTGAGTATTATTTTGCTTATAAATTTCATTTCTTGTGACAAGGAACCTGAAGAAAACAACAATAATAATAACAATACTACATCAGAAGTTTTAAGTGGAGGAAATTTTGACTCATGGATTACCATTATCCAAGGAGAGGTAAGTTTTGAGGAGCCTGAGGGTAATTGGTGGGGTAGTCTTAACACTCTTTCTTTTATTGGAGGTCCTATTACAATAACAAAAACAGAAGATTCATATAGTGGCGATTATGCAGTCCGGCTTGAGACTCTAAACTGGGGAGATAATTTCAGCATACCGGGCATTCTTGCTTCAGGATATTTTGATAGGAACTTGCCTATGGGAGAAAACCTTGTTGTTGGGAAAGAGTTCGAAAATCGTCCTGATAGTTTTTCTGGATATTATAAATATTTTCCTGCCAATAATGACAGTCTTGTAATTTTTATAGCACTAACTAAATACGACTCTGTAAATAAAAAAAGAGATACAATAGCACAATCAGAATTCGTTCATGGTGAAACAATTTCTGTATATACTCCTTTTGAAATCCTTGTTAATTATAACTCAACAGAAAATCCAGATAGTATTCATGTTATTTTACTTGCAAGTATTCGGGGCAAAGAAATGCAAGGTCACCATGGCTCGGTTTTGTATATAGATGAACTACAACTCAACTATCGATAAAAAAATGAAGAACTATTTTACTCTATTTTTTTTACTCTTTAGCGCTATTAATATGTGTGCACAGTCAGGGTTCTTTGTGAGCGGTGGTACTATTTTAGGAGGAGCAATAAACAACGAAAAAATTAGTAATGCCAAAGGAGAGCCACTATTTGGAGTTTCTGTTGATTTTGGAAACCTCATAGCTATTCGCGAAAAGTTTAATTATATCCCTAAAATTGGATTTGAATACAGGAATTTTAATTATTCTGCGACTGAAAGAAAAGATACTCTAGTTGGTTCAGTAGTTGCAGGAAATGATGTTCTAATACCAACCTATTATAATGCTTCAGTTAAAGGGAAAGTGAATTCTTTAGGGATTACGTTGAATAATAGTGTTGAGTATAAAATTTGGAAGAACTCATATTTACTTGGAGGAGTTTACTCAACATTTTTTATTTACAAAAATGATTATATCGACATCAATGTAAAAATTGGTGAAGGAGGATTACTCCCAGATATTGACAGTACGTACAATAATGGTGTAAACATGCGCAAATTTGAAATTGGCTTCAAAATGGGAGGAAAATACAAAATAAATGACAGATTAAGTTTAAGCATCATAGGAACTAGAGCAATAAGTGATTTATACAAGATTTCTGCTGTAAAAAATGAAAATGGAGATGAGATTAAATTATATTCAACCTACGCAAAAATCTTTATGAGCTATTATTTTTAGGACTAGCACGCCTTATTCCCCGCAAAATATATTAGTTTTGCATCCAATAATAAATTAAAATTAAAAAAATGTACAGAACTCATAATTGCGGTGATTTAAGAATCGGAAATCTTGGTCAGAAGGTTATTCTTTGTGGCTGGGTTCAGCTTAAAAGAGACAAAGGTGGAATGATTTGGATTGACCTTAGAGATAGATACGGAATTACTCAACTTGCATTCGAGAAAACCAAAATCTCTGAAGTTTTATTAAGTACAGTAAATCAGATTCATCGCGAATATGTAATACAAGCAGAAGGAGTAGTAATTGAAAGGTTCAGTAAAAACGAAAAGATTCCAACTGGAGACATAGAGATAGAAGTTGAGAAAATAGAAATCTTGAATAAATCAGAAACCACTCCTTTTACAATTATTGATGATACTGATGGAGGAGATGAATTGAGAATGAAATACAGATATCTTGACATTCGTCGTGAACCGGTAAAAAATGCACTTATTTTGCGGCATAAAATTGCTCAAAAAACAAGACAATATCTCGACAATAATGGTTTTATTGAAGTTGAAACTCCATTCTTAATCAAATCAACACCGGAAGGTGCTAGAGACTTTGTTGTACCTTCAAGAATGCATCCAGGAGAATTTTATGCTCTCCCTCAGTCACCTCAAACATTCAAACAACTTTTAATGGTGGCAGGGCTTGATAAATATTTTCAGATTGTAAAATGCTTCAGAGATGAAGATCTTAGGGCAGACAGACAGCCAGAATTTACACAAATTGATTGCGAAATGGCATTTGTTGATCAACAAGACATTCTTAATGAGTTTGAAGGGCTGATTAAATATCTCTTTAAAACTATTTTAGACAAAGACTTTTCTAATCAATTTCAAAGAATGAGTTATAATGATGCCATGGAAAAATACGGTTGCGATAAACCGGATATTCGCTTTGAAATGACAATTAATGATATAACTCAAGAATCTAAAAATAAAGACTTCGTTGTATTTAACTCTTCAGATTATATTGGAGGTATTTGTGTTAAAAATGCCTCTGAATTTACTCGAAAGCAAATTGACTATTATACTGATTTTGTTAGGAGTCCCCAAATAGGGGCAAATGGGATGGTTTTTTGCAAATATAATCAAGATGGAAGTATAAAATCTTCTGTCGACAAATTCTTTAGTGTTGAAGATTTGAAAATTTGGGCTAATAAAATGAACGCTGTCCCTGGAGATTTAATGCTTATTTTGGCTGGAAAAAAAGAGAAGACCCTTTCAGCAATAAGTGATTTAAGATTGAAAATTGCTAAAGATATGGGAATTATTCCTAAGAACAGTTTTGCTCCTTTATGGGTGATAGACTTTCCTTTGCTTGAATGGAATGAGGACTCTCAAAGATTCTACGCAAAACACCACCCATTTACAACCCCTTACGAAGAAGACATTGCGCTATTTGATACAGACCCCTCAAAAGTTAGAGCAAAAGCATATGATTTAGTAATTAACGGTGTTGAAGTCGGAGGAGGATCAATCCGGATTCATAATCGCGGACTTCAGGAAAAAATGTTTGAAAATCTTGGTTTCACAAAAGAAGAAGCTGAAGCCCAGTTTGGTTTTCTAATGAATGCATTTAAATATGGAGCACCACCTCATGGAGGAATTGCATTGGGGTTCGATCGTCTTTGTGCTCTTTTTGGTGGTAGCGACTCAATTAGAGACTATATAGCTTTCCCAAAAAACAATGCTGGGAAAGACATAATGATAGAAAGTCCTTCTAATATATCGGAGGGGCAACTAAAAGAACTTGGACTAAAAATAGATATTAAGTAATTTATAATTCAATCCCAATAAGTATAATATTAAGGTTCCCACTTATTAAAAAACCTTAACGAAACCACAACACATAAGCATAGAAATACAATAATGCTAATAAATGGCAAAATTGAAACTTGTTCTCCCATTATTACATTATTTGACTCTCTAATAATTGATGATGGTAAATATGTTGCTATACTGCTAATCTGCCCAAGCAAACTAATTAGTAAAAATAAAGCAAAAGCCATTATTCCTGACATTATCTGAGATTTAAAAATGGTGCTGAACATGAGAGTTATAAACAATACTGCAAGCACATAAAGCAGCATAAACAAATTCAGAAACGCAAATGCTGCAAGATCAAATCCTTCAAAAAACAAATATGTATATAAAGAGGAAGCAATAAATGAAACAAGCATACTGATTATTGCGGCTATTATAACCGATGCAAACTTTGCAATAATAAAAATGTTTCGCCTAACAGGTTTAACCATTAAAAACAATACTGTACCAGATTCTTTTTCCCTAGATATAAGCCCCATATAAACAAGAATCAATACAAAGGAACCCATCTGTGTTAGATTTTTTATATATTGAGCAATAGCATCATACCAAGTTGGGTCAGGAATACTAATACTAATATTTTGAGACTCGCTAATACTTTCAATAATGAGTGGGGTATATTTTGCGCCTATGGGAGATAGAAATCCAAAAAATAAAAAAACAGCAATAAAAACAATTAGTCTCGAGGTTTTTAACTGTTCTTTGATTTCTTTTTTAAGTAGACAAATAAATATATTAAGATTCATGGCTATTCTCTATTAGTTTAACAAATACATCCTCAAGACTTGCATTTACAATTTCGAATTTTACAACATCAATGTTTCTATGATAAATAATCTTTAATATCTCTTTGCGAGCAATTTCGGGCTTTATCGGATAAATGTCCAAAATGTTTTTATTTATTATCACTTTTTCTGCAAAATCAAGGTTTTCTATATCATTAAAAAGTTCTAAGGTCTGTTTATGATCTTCAAATTCAATTCTGATAGTTTTGCTGGAGTATTTCTGCCTGAGGATATCAGTATTTTCCTGAGCAATAATCTCTCCCTTATTTATTATTGCAACTGTGTCGCAAACTCGTTCAACATCAGTAAGAATATGAGTAGACATAAAAACTGTACAAGTCTGCTTTAAAGATGCAATAAAATCAAGTACTTCTTTTCTTCCTATAGGATCTAGTGCAGAGGTTGGTTCATCTAGAAATAAAACTTCCGGCTTACCCATCATTGCTTGTGCAATGCCTAACCTTTGTGTCATCCCTCCCGAATAAGCGGAAATCTTTTTGTTTGCAGCATCTTTCAGACCAGCCATATCAAGCATTTCGGAGGCACGCTTTTCTCTTTCAGATTTTGTTAATCCAAATAATTCTCCAACAAAAACTAAAAGTTCTTTTCCCTTCATCCATGAGTACATTTTAGGCTCTTGACCCAAATATCCAATCTTTTTTCGCAGTGATAAGGATTTCATATCTACTTTCTCCCCGGCGACCAATGCTTCACCTGAGCTTTGCTTCATTAAACCGGTTAGTATCTTAATACATGTCGTTTTTCCTGCTCCGTTAGGTCCAAGAAATCCATAAATTGAATTCTTCTCAACCTCCAACGAAAGTTCTTTCAAAGCAGAAATTTTATCCCCACTATATAACTTACTGATTTTTTCACATTTAATCATTTTCATCATCTCGAGCTAATGTTAAGTAAAGAACAGGTCCAATAATTTGAATAAATGCAATAATTAAAATCCACACATTTTTATTTAAGTATTTGAAACTTTTTCGTTTATTCCAGTCTGCAAAACACCAGACAATCAGTCCAAGGTTTATGACTACAAATGGGATAACTGCCAAATAAAACTCTTTAGTATATTCCATAATTCTACTCTTTTAGTTAATTATAATGCTTATTATTTAAAGTTATCAGTACTTTAGAAAAAACAGTCATATTCAAAAATTTAAGTTGATAGATGCAGGCTGATAAAATGCATAATTAATAATTAATGATAGTATCTCTGCAATAAAGATTACAATAATAAACGAAAGAACAGCATTAGCACCTTTTACATTGCATGAAACTCGGTATGCATTATACATCAGAGTAATCATCCAGATAATTAACACAAGCATTATAAGTATAAATAACGCGGCGAGTATTAATTCATAATTTTCAATTTGAACAGACTCCCCTACATTAAGAAATTTATACATTATATAAGCACCGGCTCGTTCGCTTATAGTATTAATATTCAAAAATGGAGCGATTAAATAAGGGTATCTTGCCAGAGCTTGAGTTCCAATTACATCAATAAAGCGAATCCTAGATTTTGAAATCATTCGAGCTGCCGCGTATAAAAAACTCGAAACCACCGAAACATTTATTACACCATATAGAAAAAAAACGTAGTATTCTACTTCTAAACTTCCGAATTTGATGTCAAGCAGTCCGTTAAAATGAGTTCCAAATATATATGCAAAAACTGATGTAGCAGCAATAAAAGCAAATCCGACTATTAGAGCCTGAAAACCAGCAATACGGTTAAAAGGATTAATTATGATCCGGAGAAAATTTCTATTCGTTTTCATAATCCTCTATTTTATGAATTTTTTCAATAATCTCATCAAGCAGATTCCTTACTGAAGGATAACTTAGATTCAGATGTTTTGACATTTCCTTAATGCTACCGCTAAACTTCATAAAATTTACAATAAAATCTTGTTCATTAGAATTAAGACTTGCTAGAAGTGGTAAGTCGAAATTTCCTTTTACTTCAGTTTCACACGACAAGCAATGCATTGTATTAACTTTTAACTTCGCTTGGCAGGAGGGACAATTTAAAGGCAATCTAAACTTTTTTTCCATTTTAAATCAGTTTTACTTTGCAAAAGTAATAATATAATCAATATAATCAAATTATTATTTAACTTTATTTATTTTATATTGCACTTTATTGATTTAAACTTATACTTTATTGATTTATTTTCACTTCTAAACTTAATCAAAAAAAAATCAAAATAAGGTTTTCTCAGAAAAAACACTATTTTTGCAGCATTAATTTAGGCAAAAATGGAATACAATTTCAGAGATATTGAGAAAAAATGGCAGAATTTCTGGCGAGAAAATGAGACTTATAAGGTTGTTATAGATAAAACCAAGCCCAAATATTATGTACTTGACATGTTTCCTTATCCATCGGGAGCAGGTCTACATGTTGGTCATCCACTTGGTTACATTGCGTCTGATATTTATTCGAGATATAAAACCCATAAAGGCTATAATGTATTACATCCTATGGGCTATGATGCATTTGGGCTGCCAGCCGAGCAATACGCAATTCAAACCGGAACACATCCTGCTATAACCACCGAAGAGAACATACAGAGATATAGGCAACAACTTGACAATTTGGGATTTTGCTTTGATTGGTCACGCGAAGTTAGAACTAATGATCCATTGTATTACAAATGGACTCAATGGACATTTATTCAATTATTCAAACATTACTATGATTTGGAAACAGACAAGGCAGAGCCTCTGGTTAAATTGATTACAAGTTTTGAGAGGTATGGTTCTTCTAGAATAAAAGCGGTGCAATCTGATCACGAAGTGTTTTCTGCAGCTGAATGGTCGGTAATGTCAGAGAATACACAGTGGGACATTTTGATGAACTATCGTTTAGCTTATTTGTCTGATGCTATAGTAAATTGGTGTCCCGAACTTGGGACTGTTCTTGCGAATGATGAAGTTGTTGATGGATTATCTGTTCGTGGCGGGCACCCAGTTGAAAGGAAGAAAATGAAGCAGTGGTCTCTAAGATTAACTGCATATGCACAAAGACTTCTCGATGGTCTCGAAGTAATTGACTGGCCTGAGCCACTTAAGGAAATACAGAGAAACTGGATTGGTCGTTCAGAAGGGGCTCAACTATTTTTTTGCATACAAAATAGTGAAAAGAAGATAGAAGTTTTCACAACTCGTCCTGACACTATTTACGGTGCAACATTTATGGTGCTAGCTCCGGAGCATGAACTTGCTCTTGAAATTTGCACTCCTGAAAACCGCGAAAAACTCGAAGAGTATATTGCAAAAGCGAAAAATCGTTCTGATGTGGATAGAATGGCAGAAAAGAAAGTATCAGGACAAAATACCGGTGCTTTTGCAATAAATCCTTTCAGCGGATTGTTAATGCCAATATATGTCGCTGATTATGTGCTTGCAGGTTACGGAACCGGAGCAGTAATGGCTGTGCCCGGTCACGACAGCAGGGATTTTAAATTCGCTAAGCATTTTAATTTACAAATTGTTCAAGTAGTAAAAAAACCAAATGAGCACGAATTGCCAATTGAGGAATGGGAAGATGCTTATGATTCAAAAGAAGGTATAATTATAAATTCAGATTTTATTGATAATTTACCGGTAGAAATCGCTATTAACAGAGTAATCAGTGAGATGGAACGTAAAGGCTTGGGAGAAAGAATGATAAATTTCCGTTTAAGAGACGCTATTTTCAGCAGACAAAGATACTGGGGCGAGCCGATTCCTATTTATTATAAAGATAACATGCCGAAAGCTCTTAGTATTGAAGAACTTCCACTAGAGCTCCCTCCAATTGATGACTTTACTCCAACTTCAGATGGACAGCCCCCACTTGCTAAAGCAATAAAATGGGAAACATTTGATGGGTACCCCTTAGAAAACACTACAATGCCAGGTTTTGCAGGATCTTCTGCATATTATCTAAGATATATGGATCCGCATAATGAGTGGGAATTAGTATCAGATAGGGCGGTTTATTACTGGCAAGACGTTGATTTATATATAGGAGGACGAGAACACGCAACAGGACATTTAATATACGCACGTTTCTGGAATAAATTTCTCTACGACCTAGGTTTAACCCCCAAAGACGAACCTTTCAAAAAGATGATAAATCAGGGAATGATTCAGGGTAGATCTAGTTTTGTTTATAGAATAAAAGGTGAAAACAAGTTTGTTTCATACGACTTACATAAGGACTTTGAAACTCAGAAATTGCATGTTGATGTTAATATCGTTGAAAATGACATTCTCGACATTGAAAAATTCAAACAATGGCAACCGGAATTTATAAATGCAGATTTTATAACTAACAGTGATGGGAAATACATTTGCGGATGGGAAATAGAAAAAATGTCTAAATCTTTACATAATGTTGTAAATCCAGATTCACTTGTTGAGAAATACGGTGCTGATACTTTGAGGATGTATGAAATGTTTCTTGGACCACTTGAGCAATCTAAACCATGGGATACGAATGGGATAGAAGGCGTTTCCCGTTTCCTAAAAAGATTTTGGAGACTATTTCATGATAGTGATGGTAATGTATGCATAAGTGATGATAATCCTTCTGAAAGTGAGTTAAAAGTTCTTCATCTTGCTATAAAGCGCGTAACCGAGGATATCGAGAGATTCTCATTTAATACAGGCGTAAGTCATCTGATGATTTGCTTAAATGATCTTGGCTCTTGCAATAAAAGAAAAGTACTGGAAAATCTAGCTATTCTAATTTCGCCATACGCCCCACATTTTGCAGAGGAGTTGTGGTTTATCCTCGGGAATAAGGATAGCATTACGAAACAACAATGGCCAGAATACTATGACGGATATCTTAAACAAGATTCTGTAACGTATCCGGTATCATTTAATGGTAAAATGAGATTTAAACTTGAATTACCCTCCGGAATTAGTATTTCCGAAGCTGAGAAAAAAGTTCGAGAAAGTGAAAATACAAAAAAATGGACAGAGGGGAAGCAAATTGCAAAGATTATTGTGGTACCGGAAAGAATAATTAATATTGTTTTGAAATAAGACTATTTGTATGACAGAAAAAAGATTAAAATCTTTAATAATAATACTTTCCATACTAATAATGACTGCCATATTAGTTTGGGTTTTATTACCAAAAAAATCAGACATTGAACCTGAAATTCCTGAAGAATTGGAAGTAGTAATTGAAACAAAGTTCGGAATTCCAATTAACGATTACGAAATATATGTTGATACAGTAAGATCCGGACAAACCTTGGGTGGCATCTTAAATAAGTACGGAATAACTGCGATACAGGTAGATAAAATCGCAAAAATGTCAACAGATACATTCAATGTTACTCGCATTAATGTGGGTAGACCATATTATGTGTTTTCAGATACTATAATTGATTCCATTCCACAAGCGAAATACTTTGTTTATGAAAATGGTTCAGTAATTTATACTCTTTATAATTTCACAAAACCTGACAGCATTATTATTGAAAAATTTCGTAAACCTGTCGACACTTTAACAAAATCCGCCTCAGGAGTTATAGAATCGTCACTATGGAATGCAATCATAAAAGAAGGCTTAAGCTGGGAATTAGCAATAGCGTTGTCACAGACTTTTGCATGGACAGTAGACTTTTACGCCTTAAATAAGAATGATGCTTTTAAGGTAATATATGAAGAGTTTTTTGTTGAAGACAAAAGCATAGGAATTGGAACTGTACAAGGAGGAGTTTTTTACCATCACGGTCAGGAGTTTTGGGCTATACCATTTACGCAAGACAGCATAACTTGTTTTTACGACACACTAGGAAACAGTAACAGAAAAACTTTCTTAATTGCTCCCTTACAATATACAAGAGTAAGTTCTCGATATTCACATGCTAGAATGCACCCTATCCATAAAAGACCAAAAGCTCATTTAGCGGTGGATTATGCTGCACCAACAGGAACTCCTGTTTACGCAGCATCTGACGGCGTGATTGTAACACGTGCCTATGGCACAGGTGCCGGTTATTATGTGAAAATCCGTCATAACAGCGTGTATTCAACAGTCTATATGCATTTTTCGAAATTTGGAAATTATAATGTAGGAGATTATGTAAGACAAGGAGATGTGATTGGTTATGTAGGTAGTACAGGATGGTCAACAGGACCCCACTTGCATTATGAAATCCATGAAAATGGACAAAAAATTGACCCTTTAAAATTTGAGCCTCCACCTGCAGAGCCAGTGGATTCTGCTAATATGGAAAGGTTTAATATTGAAAAACGAGAATGGATTGATAAAATCAATGAAATAAATTTAGTTTCCCCCGAAAAAGATTAGTTTATTTATAATAATTCTTTTTCTTTATCGGATGAAACAAACAGTATGTTGCCTAAATCATTGTACTGATTGAAAAGATCTACTTCATTCTTGTCGATGTCTTCTCGCAAAAAGCCAACTATGGTAAGGTCTGCATCAACTGAAATCTTTGAAATTGTAGAAGTATTATTTTCTCCTTCATCATTCACAATAATATTAATATTGCTTTGCGAAATCGGCAATCTTCCACTTCCAATAAGCCTATAAAGTTGTTCTTCTTGGGCATCCTTCTCTTCTTTAGGAAATACTGCAAATAACTTTATAAAGCCTTTACTCCAATCCGGATGTCCTAGCAAAATATATGCAATTAATACCATCAAAATCGCATTTTCATAATCTTTCGTAGTAATCCAAATATGAACCTCTTTATTATATCCAAAACCCTTATATGAAGTGTTCAAAATACAAACATCGAAATGTGCAGATTTAATTATATCATAATTGTCAATTACATACTGCATTGAACCTGTATCTGTTCTAGAAAATTCAAATAATATAAGATTATTAATCTTTCCGGTAATACTATTTAATTGAATAACCTGTGCAATAGCGGAGGTATAGCTAGGACTAATAATTGTATCGAGGAATACTCGATTTTTACTACCTTTTGCTAAGTTAATTAGCTTTTTAAGAACAATTTTAGATTCTGCATTAGTTTCTTCATTAAAAAATCCGGGTATAAGATGAATATACGTTCCAAATCCATATTTGAAAGATATCCATCTCATGAAATCAAATGCCGCTCTCCTAATAAATGTATTCTCTGAAACACACACTGCAAATGGGCGCCAACTTACATTATGATCCTCTCTATCTGCACGCTGCGCAAATACTTGTAAAGTTCTGCTTAATTGAAAAACTACTCCTCTGAAAAGTTTCTCAAGTCCTTTTTTATCTTTTTGAGAAATAGTAATTAAATAATATGATATTCCGATAACTATAAGAGATAATATAGCATAACTTGTATTCATTTTAAACATCAACCAAAATGACAGAACAGCTCCTACTGCCGAGATATACCACCTAGATTTAAAAGTTGGTCTATAAGACGGATCTGCGGCAAAGTGCTCAAGAAAAGAAATCAAGCAAATCGCACCATAAGTAAGCATAAAGAACATTGATATTATCTCAGCAACAAAATTAATATCTCCAATAACTACAAAAAATAAAGCTATAATCATAGTAATTATTGAGCCGTGGAGCGGTTCATTGTCCTTAACCCTACCCTTTGACAACCATGAGCAGAATTTTTTTCCGGGCAATATTTGGTCGTAACCAATCGCTTGAAGCGTTCTGGGAGCAATAATAATAGAGCCAAGAGCAGATGACAGACAAGCTGCTCCTAATCCTATTGGAACAATTGGACCCCAAATAGCAATTCTAGACATAATCATCTGGTCTGCAACTAATTCATCGGGTGAGGCACTCATTGAAAACTTAATTGCAATAAAGACATAAATTATCATCCCAGTAATTGTTGCTAATATTGTTCCACGAGGTATTGAAACACGAGGATTCTTCAAATCTCCACTCAAACCCAAACCCGCTAGTAAACCAGTAAAAGCAGGAAAAATAATAACAAAAACATAAAAGAAGTTTTCATTATCACCAAAATGACTCGTGAAATTTAACTCTGCAGGAGCTGATTCTAGGGGTTTTCCTAGGAAAAAGCTAATAATTGCTGAAAAAAGAAATGCAACCACAATATACAGCAATTTCATTCCAATACTTGCGCCACTTTTCAACATTAATAAAGCTAGTAAAATTAGAATTGGAATGCTTATAAAACGTTTATCAGAAATCAAAATGCCATAACTCTCATTTAACCATAATATTAAAGGATCAAAAGCTTCAGCAAAAGCAATAACATAAAAAGCAACACTAATTGCCTGTGATAAGAACAAAGCTAGACCAATTGCTCCTCCAATATTTAATCCAAAAGATCTCGAAATTATATAATATGCCCCACCTCCAAGAACCTTTTGATTTGTAGCAATCTCTGCAACAGCCATAGCCGTAGGTATTGTTACTAGGTGTCCCATAATAATTATTCCAAAAGTAGCAAGTAACCCAACCTGACCTACCGCCCAACCAAAACGAAGAAAAAGAATCGCCCCTAAAATAGTACTCAAAGCTGTTAGAAACACAGGGATGGTTCCAAACTTTGCATTATTATTAACTAATCCTTTCTTCATAATTTAGATGTAAAAGTATAAATAATTCTTTAAAATTAGTTGTAATTTAATTTTAGTTAAGCTAATATCTTTATCTTTACTAGAAACATATAAGCATTGCATGCAAACATTATAAAACATTAACTAAACTATTTCAATATTTTTTTCGTTATAACATTCAATAATTATTTTTGTAAAAAAATCTGAATTGAAATATATCACTTACAGCATATTATGTTTATTTTTTGCTTCTTCAGTCTATACTCAAGAATTATTAAACTTAAAGCATAAAAAATTAGCTATACATGATACAATTATTTTGGATTCAGTTCCCATTATTCCCGGTAGTGTTAACATTTTCGACAAACATTTCAAAAGAATTTCAGAAAATTGCAGCAAAATAAAATATGCTGAATCAATGGTAATTTTTCACGAAGACTGTGATATCGATTCGGATTCAATTATCATTATATATAGATTTTTTAAAAACAGTTTATTCGAACCAAAATTCATTTACAGGAAAGAAGACTATTTGACTGGCGGAAGACTTGATTCTGGCAAAACAGGCTTTTCAGTACACCCAGATGACCTGAAGCAGAACAATTATTCTTCCGGCTCATTATCTCGAAGAGGTAGTATTTCAAGAGGGATCAGTTTTGGAAATAATCAGGATGTAATTGTTAACTCTACATTAAACTTACAGCTTGAAGGAAAGTTAACCGAAAATTTAAGTATTGTTGCAGCAATAACAGATAATAATATTCCAATTCAGCCAGATGGTACTGCCCAGCAAATTCAAGAGTTCGACAAAGTATTTATTAAAATATTCTCAGACGATTTTAGTTTAATTGCAGGGGATTTTGAAGAAAGAAAACCTTCGGGATATTTTATGAATTATTTCAAAAAAGTACAAGGAGCAAGAGTTTCGTTTAATAACTATTCTGATGAAAACAATAAGATAGCCGTGGAATCTTCAGTGAGTGGAGCTGTTGCGAAGGGCAAAAGTAATCGGATGGAATTTAACGGTACTGAAGGCAACCAAGGTCCATATCGATTAATAGGAGCTAATAATGAATACTTTATTATTGTATTAGCAGGTACAGAACGGGTATTTATTGATGGAATTCTATTAACGAGAGGACAAGACAATGATTACGTTGTTGATTATAATCTTGGAGAGTTAACATTTACATCAAATCAACCTATAAATAAAGATAAAAGAATTATTATTGAGTTTGAATATTCTGACAGGAATTACGCACGATTTTTGTTCACAAATAATACTTCCATCAGAACAGAAAAATCTGTTTTTTGGTTAAATATGTTTTCGGAAGGAGACAGTAAAAACCAAAGTTTCGATCAACAGCTCAGAGCCGAAGATAAACTACTTTTATCACAAATCGGAGATAATATCCTAAATGCACTAATTCCAGGATTTGACAGCGTTGGTTTTTCGAATGAAGAAATAAGATATATGATGGTAGATACTCTTTTTGAGGGAATTTTATATGATTCTGTTTTTATCTACAGTACAGATGAAAACCTTGCTCACTATCTTATAAGATTTGCTTTTACAGGACAGGGGAACGGTAATTATCGCAAAAGTATAAGTTCTGCAAACGGGCGGGTTTTTGAATGGGTTGCACCTATTAACGGAATGCCACAGGGAGACTATATGCCAATGCGACTTATTGTAACTCCCAAGAAAAAACAAATGATTAGTATCGGAGGAATAACTGATATATCGGAAAAGACTATTCTTAGTTTCGATATCGCTCTAAGTAATAATGATCTAAATACCTTTTCAGAACTAGATGCAGAGGACAATATGGGAGCTGCTATAAGAATAGAACTATCACAACAAATTATTAAAACAGAAAAAAACAGACTGACCGCAACTGCAGGTTTTGAAAATACAGGAAAAAACTTTGAAGCAATAGAACAATACAGAGCTCAAGAATTCAGAAGAGACTGGAACTTGTCAAAAATAAATTCCGATAATAACGAATATATCAGCTCAATAGGATTATCATTTTTAAATCATAAATCAGGAAATGCCAATTTTAAATTGAATCATTTATTCAGGACAAATGAATACTCCGGAATAAGAAATTCGTTAGAATCTGCATTCAGAATTAAAAAGTGGTCACTAATTGCAAATGCAGGATTGCTAAATAGTTCGGATCAGATTAATGACACACGCTTTTTAAGACACAACCTCCAACTATTAAGAGACGTAGGTGTTTTTGTATTAGGTATTACAGAACAGCAAGAAAACAACTTATGGACAAATCCCGAGAAAGACTCAATAAGGTCAAATTCATTTAATTTTAATCAACTGGAAGTATTTATTAAAACAAATGATACAATCCGCAATGCAAGTTTATTAAGCTATAAATTTCGGAAAGATAATCTTCCATTAAACAATCAAATGCAAAACTCGACTGATGCTCATGATTTTACTTTCAAAACTTCTATAGTGAATAATAACATTCACCGTTTCAGCGGGAGTTTAAACTACAGAAAACTTTTTGTAAAAGATACTTTGCTCTATTCTGCAAAGCCCGAAGACAATATGACAGGAAGAATCGAACATAGTCTTAGATTACTTAAAGGTTTGGTAAGTACAGGAACTTTTTATGAGATAGGTTCTGGATTGGAAAGAAAGATTGACTTTTCATATATAGAAGTTGCTCCTGGTCAGGGAGTTTATACGTGGACAGACTACAATAATAATGGGATTCAAGAGCTAGACGAGTTTGAAATCGCATTTTTTGCTGATCAAGCGAATTATATCAGAATAATTAGTCCGGGAAGCGAATACATCAAAACTTATTCAAACATGTTTAATCAGCAAATAAACATAAATCCTGCTGCAGTATGGAGAAATACTTCGGGAGTAAAAAAGTTTCTTTCACGCTTTTCAAATCAATTTGCATATCGTTTATCCGGAAAAAATACATCATCTGAGTTTAAGGAATTTGCTAATCCATTTGCCGTATCAATAGAAGATGAGAAACTTGTTAGTATGACATCATCAATACGTAATAATTTTTCATTTAATAAGTTTAATCCAAAATTTAATGTTGAATATATTTTTCAATCAAATAGCAGCAAGGTACTGCTTGCATCCGGTTATGACTCCAGAAAATTCTTAACCAATAATCTGCAAATAAGTTCTCAGTTATCGCAGACCCTAAGACTACAAAACAATATCAGTCTTGGTAATAAAGAATACTTATCTGAATTTTTTAGTAATAAAGATTATAATATAAATCTTATTTCAAATAACTCTAGTATTATATTCCAACCAAATGTAAATAATAGAATAAACATTAACTATATATATCAAATCAAGGACAATATAACAGGAGATGAAAGGTTGGCGGGACATAATATTGGAATTGAATATCGTATGAGCTCAATTAACAAAGGGACTTTCAATATTCAGACAAATTATGTATTTTTCGGATTTGATGGAGAAACTAATAGTTCTGTAGCTTACGAAATGTTGGAAGGCTTGATGCCTGGTAGTAATTTTACATGGACACTAGGATTTCAGCGACAACTTGCAAACGGATTGCAAATAAACATAAACTATAACGGTAGAAAAAGCAAAGATGCTATGGCTGTTCATACAGGAGGCATTCAATTGAGAGCATTTTTCTAAAAATAATAATTATGCTAAGATTACTATTTACTAATATTCTTTTTTGCTTCTGCCTTTTTTGTATTGGACAAACCGAATTTGGAGTGCACTCAGGTTCAGGAATATCAAAGATTTATAAAGAATCAATATTATTTTCATGGATTGAAGATTATCATTATGAATTAAAATCAAAATCAAAGTTTTCGTACTACGCCGGTCTATATCTTAAGCATGATATTAGTAAAACATCTAGTCTAAACCTTTCTATATTCTTAAGACGGCTTGGAGGAGAAATAAGAATTTGGGGTTCTGATGAAGGTTCTCCTAGTTATGGAGGATATATGGAACATCGTGAATTGAGAGATATCTGCATGTTTTCTGTTGGGTTCCCCATATATTATGGAATCAGACTAAATAAGTGGAGATTAAATATTGGATTTCAATCATACTATCTGTTAGTAGGTTATGAAAATAATGTTGGATCACTAAAAGCATGGGGCGACGAGAGTGGTTCATATTATTCCGAATGGGATTTTAATAAAAAATACTTCATAGGGGAATTATCCGATTTTGGATGTTTTATTGGGACAGAACGAGAAATAGGAAAATACATAAAAATTGAGTGGAAAATATATGCAGGAATAATCAAATCAGAAAATAGAGTAAAATTGCAAGAATATAAAATCAGTCAGTTTGAGGCAGGCTTAAAATATGTTATTCAAAGATGGTAATCATAAAAATGTGTGTTTTTTAACTCAATTTATTGTCCATAGAAAACAATAGCAATAAAAAAAACTTTTTTAACAACAATCAAAACCCAAGAACAGCCTTGTTACGATCTATTATTCAATTACTTAAGCAAATATATCATTTGTATAATAATTAATTTGTTGAAAAAGTGGTGGTTTTAAAAATTAATATTATTTTTGCAGTCCGTTTGGTCATCCGCCTAATTGGAATTATTTAGTTATTAATTAAAAACTTACAAAAAAGTGAAGACACTAAAGTACAGAACAATTTCTGCAAACAAGGACACTGTTGAAAAAGAATGGTTCGTGGTTGACGCTCAGGATCAAATCCTTGGTCGTTTAGCTGCTAAAGTTGCCTTTGTACTCAGAGGTAAACACAAACCATCTTTCACTCCTCATGTTGACTGCGGAGATAATGTAATAATCATTAATGCAGAAAAGATAAGACTTACAGGAACAAAAATGGAGGATAAGAATTATATTAGCCACACAGGCTATCCTGGAGGACAAAGAACCATTGGAGTAAAAGATCTTTTGCAGAAACATCCGGAAAGAGTGCTTGAAAAGGCTATTAGAGGGATGTTGCCAAAAAGTAGATTAGGCAGAGAATTATTTAGAAATTTATATGTTTATGAGGGTGGGGAGCACAAACAAGAAGCTCAGAAACCTAAAGTTTTAGATTTAAATACAATTAAATAGCATTATGGAAGTAGTTAATGCAATAGGACGCAGAAAAGAAGCAGTTGCTAGAGTATATCTAAGCGAAGGAAAAGGCAACATTACAATTAACAATAAAAAGCTGGAAGAATATTTTCCTGTTTTAAGCTGTCAGTATGTCGTTAAACAGCCATTAGTTAGTTTAAATTTACTAGAAAAATATGATGTCAAAGCGAATCTTGATGGAGGAGGAATAAAAGGTCAGGCTGAAGCATTAAGACTTGGTATCTCAAGGGCTCTATTAAAAATAGACGCTGAATACCGTGCAAGTCTTAAACCACTAGGAATTCTGACTAGAGATTCAAGACAAGTTGAAAGGAAAAAACCGGGTCAACCTAAAGCTCGTAAGAAATTCCAGTTTAGTAAACGTTAGAATTTGTGGTAATTAAATAAAGTTTAGTATCTAAATTGTCCGGACTGCCAGCAGTTATAAGTAAATGCAGGTACTACCCGTCAATTGTTACTTAAAATTAAGAATGTAAACTTAAAAAAGGATTAAAATGTCTAAATTAAATTTTGAACAATTATTAGACGCTGGTGTACATTTTGGTCACCTAAAGCGCAAGTGGAATCCTGCTATGGCTCCATATATTTTTATGGAACGTAACAATATCCACATCATTGACTTACACAAAACAATCGCAAAAATTGATGAAGCCTCTTCTGCAATGAAAAATATTGCAAAGTCTGGCAGAAAGATTTTATTTGTTGCAACAAAAAAGCAAGCTAAAGAAATAGTTGCTGAAGAAGTAAGTAAAGTAAACATGCCTTATGTTACTGAACGTTGGCCAGGAGGAATGCTAACAAACTTTCCAACAATTAGGAAGGCAGTTAAAAAAATGCAGTCTATTGACAAAATGCTAAGCGATGGAACAGTAATTAATTTATCAAAGAGAGAGAGATTACAAGTTGCTAGACAAAGAGCAAAATTAGAAAAGCAACTTGGCAGTATCGCAGATTTATCAAGACTTCCAGCAGCACTTTTCATTGTGGATGTTAGTAAAGAAAAAATTGCAGTTGCCGAAGCCAACAGACTAGGAATTCCTGTTTTTGCAATGGTCGATACAAACTCAAGCCCTAAAGGAATAAACTATATAATTCCCTCTAATGACGATGCTTCTAAATCAATTCAGCTAATTATTAAAGAAATGTGCGAATCAATAAAAGAAGGATTATCCGAACGCGCAGTAGATAAAGAAGCTAAAGATAAAGAAATAGAAGAGGAAGTTGAAAGAAAAGCGGTTCCTGTTATTGAGGAGGAGGATGAAGTTAAAGGCAAAAAGAAAACCAGACTAAGAAAAAAGATATAGTCGAATAAGAGAAACTAAAATATTCTTTAAATAAATTAAAATCAAATATAATGACAAAAATTACAGCTGCTGATGTAAGTAAACTCAGACAAATTACAGGTGCAGGAATGATGGACTGCAAAAAAGCCTTAATGGATGCTGAAGGCGATTTCGAAAGAGCAAAAGAATTAATCAGAGAAAAAGGCTTGGCAATTGCAAATAAACGTGCCGACCGAGAAGCTTCTGAAGGAGCAGTTCTTGCAAAAACTTCCGTTGATAAAAAAACCGGAGTAATTATTACATTGAATTGTGAAACTGACTTCGTTGCAAAAAATGAAGACTTTGTTTCTTTAGCAAATAAAGTTCTTGATATAGCTTTACAAAACCTCCCTGCTAACCTTGAAGAACTCAAAAATATTGCCACAGATGGTGTTAAACTTGAAGATCTTATTATCGAAAGAAGTGGAGTTACTGGCGAGAAAGTAAATATTTCTTATTATGATAAAGTTAATGCAGAGTTTGTAAGTTCATATATTCACATGGGAAATAAACTCGCTACAATCGTAGGATTTAATAAACCTGTAGAAGATAAAACCGGACTTGACATAGCTATGCAAATCACTGCTATGAACCCTGTAGCAATAGATGAGAAATCAGTATCACAAGAAGTAATCGACCAAGAATTAAAAATTGGACGTGAACAGGCAAAAAACGAAGGAAAACCTGAAGAATTACTTGACAAAATTGCTCAAGGTAAATTGCAAAAATTCTATAAAGAAAATACTCTTCTTAATCAAGATTTTGTAGTTAGCGAAGAGAAAATGTCGGTTAAACATTATTTGCAAAACATTGATAAAGAATTGGTTGTAACTGATTTTAAAAGATTCGGATTAAGCAACTAGAAGAATTCAACAAAGAGAGAGAGATTTACCCTTTGTAAGTCTCTTTTTTTTTGTATTATTGAAAAATAAGCTAAAGCTTGTAAACACTTAAGGCAATAATTATTTAAATTTGCAAAAAATCAAAATTTAAAAATTATAGATATGTTTAAAAGAGTTTTGCTGAAATTATCTGGAGAATCAATTGCAGGACATTCCAAACAAGGGATTGATGTAAATAAACTAACTGAATATACTAATCAGATAAAAGAAATAGCACATCATGGTGTACAAATCGGGATTGTCATTGGTGGTGGTAATATTTTTAGAGGCTTGTCCGGTACCGATAAAGGATTCGATAGAGTAAAAGGCGACCAGATGGGTATGATGGCTACAGTTATTAATTCGCTGGCTTTGGTAAGTTCTCTAGAATCTGAGAATGTTAAAGTGAAATTATTTACTGCAGTCACAATAGAGTCGATTGGAGAACGATTTAATAAATCAAAGATAATCGAATCTCTAGAAAGTGGATATGTATGTTTTTTTGCAGGAGGAACGGGTAATCCATATTTTTCAACAGATACAGCTTCTGCACTAAGAGCAATAGAGATTGAGGCAAATGTTTTTATTAAAGGGACTCGAGTTGATGGTGTATATTCTGATGACCCGGAAAAAAATCCAGAAGCTGTTAGGTATGAAAAAATCACATTTGACGAAGTATACCGTCAAAATTTAAGAGTTATGGATTTAACGGCTTTAACTTTATGTAAAGAAAATAACATGAATGTGATTGTTTTTGACATGGACACTCCTGGAAATCTTAAGAAACTTATTCTAAGTCAAAATCTTGGAACTTTAATAACGAATTAGTAATTTTACAACTGAATAATAATTTGTAATATGGAAGAATTAAATTTTTATATTGAGACTGCAGAAGAAGGCATGAATGCTGCAACAAGTCATCTTGAAAAAGAACTTTCAAAAATACGTGCAGGAAAAGCTTCTTCAACCCTCGTTGATAGTGTTAAGGTTGATTACTATGGCTCTCCTACTCCCTTGTCACAGGTTGCCAACATTTCTGTTCCCGATGCAAAAACAATATTCATCCAACCATGGGATAAATCAATGCTAGAAGTAATTGAGAAAACCATACTTAATGCTAATCTTGGATTTAATCCGGCAAACAATGGAGAAGTTATTAGAATTATAGTTCCTCCATTAACTGAAGAACGAAGAAAGCAACTCGTAAAGCAAGTAAAATCTCTTGGAGAAACAGCGAAAGTGAGTGTAAGAAGTCAAAGAAGAGATGCTATTGAGGAGTTTAAAAAGTTGAAAAAAGAAGGCGTTTCTGAAGATGATGCTAAAAATGCAGAACAGATTGTGCACAAGACACATGAAGAGTTCATAAAAAAAATTGATGAGATAATTTCTCTGAAAGAATCAGAAATTTTGACAATTTAGCCTATAAAAGATTAATTGCAAAAAGCAGCTTTAAATTAAAAAGCTGCTTTTTTTTGAGGTACCTGGCGGAGTCGAACCGCCGTACCCGGTTTTGCAGACCGATGCCTAGCCACTCGGCCAAGGTACCCTTGCAATAAATTCGACACAAAAATAGTTATTTTTCGTTGTTCAACAAAATTATTTCAGCATTTTCTATATAATACTTCAGACAGTTTTCACATAAGCAATCTACATAATTACTTCTGAGGTATAAAGATAGTTTTTCGCTTAACACATATTTCGAACACCAACAATCTAAATTATGTAAGCATTCAAACTCAGCACAACATTTAGGACACTTCTTGTTCATATTCAGACAATATTTTGTTAGCTGTTACAGTAATTTTTTTCACGTCTTGATTTTTCATACATTTAAAATGCTTTTTGGGACATTTTTTAAATCCAAGTTTTGAACATGGTCGGCACGAAAGATTACAGACCTCAAACATTTCAGACTTTTGTCCTGCAAAGAAAGGGTACATCCCAAAATTAGGAACAGTATTACCCCAAACCGACAAAATGTTTTTTTTAAGTGCAGCAGCAGCATGCATTATTCCTGTATCATGACTAATAACAAGAGAAGCTTTACTTAGAATAAAAACAGATTGATTAAAACTTATTTTTCCACAAAAACTAATAACATTATTGCTTAAGCCTGCTATCTTTGACCCATTATTTTCATCATCATTTCCACCTAATAATATAACAGGACTATCAATATTTCGGCAAATTTCAGCTATCATTTCCATTGGTAGTCTTTTAGTAAAATGCTGTCCTCCAATACCAAAAGCAATAAAATTTGTGTCTGGCAATTTGGATTGGATCTCTGGTAGAAGCTGGTCTTTTTTATTAAGAAAATAATCCAGCCCTTTAGCATCATCCTTTACATCAAAAAACCTAACTGTGTCAAGATATCTATCAACAATATGTCTATTGGGCAAGCGATTAATTTTGAAATTAACATAAAGCCATTTCTTTACATTTAGCTTATTAAAAGTAAAATCAAAAATCTTGAGTCTATTCTTAATTCTGTATGTTCTAATATTATTATGCAAATCTATAACGTAATCGAATCTTTCAGATTCAAGTTCTTCAATCGTCTGAGAGAATGATTTTAATATATGGATTTTGTCAATATATGGATTTGAAGATAATAAATCTACATAACTAGATTTCGTCAGATAATGAACTTCGGAATTCTCTACCTGTGTCTTAATACCCCTTACAACAGGGCTTGTAAGAATGATATCTCCAATACTACTGAACCTTATAACAAGGAACTTTACTTCTGCATTATTCATGCAGTAAAAATAATAAGTTTAATAAACAAATTAACAGTATTTGACTATAAAAGGATTATGATTAAATTCTTTTTCTATTTTTAAAATGTAATGAATCTCCCCAGTCGTTCCAACCTACTTCTCTTTTTGCCAATTCCACACGCATTTGTAAACATCTAAGACAATCCTCTTTAGCCTCATCCGTGCAAGGTTTGCCGTCATATAGCTTATACTTTTCTCGCACATTTACTGGAGTAAGATTTGGCATAATAACATTAGCCCCATATTCTATACCTTTTTCTCTTCCTCTAAATTCCAAAGCCTGCAAGGCGGTTGTTGCAGCAATATTAACATCTTTCATAAGAATACGCAATATTGCTATTGTATTTAGGCTTAATTGTAATAGTGCGTCTTTTTCCATCATGCCTTTTTTAAACATAGGAGTGTCTTTATGTGGGATATACGGTCCTAAACCAATCATATCAACATCAAGTTTTTTAATAAATAGAATGTCGTCTGCTATGTCTTCTAATTTTTGTCCAGGCAATCCAAGCATAACGCCTGTTCCAACCTGAAAGCCAATTTCTCTTAAATTTTCAAGGCATCTGACTCGTTCCTCTATACTTTGATTTCTCGGGTGAATTTCTCTAAATAAGTTTTCACTCGTTGTTTCAAGTCTGAGTAAATACCGGTGAGCTCCCGCATCAAAGAATCTCTTCAAAACTTCGGGAGATTGTACTCCAACCGACAAAGTAATCCCTAATCCATCAGGAAGTTTCTCACTTTTACTTTGTTCTTTTATTTCTCTTATGCACTTCTCAACAAAATCAACAAATTTTCTATCTTGCCTTTCTCCTGCTTGCAAAACACAAGAACCATAACCCATTTTTTCACACCATAAACAAGATTCTATAATTTCTTCTTCTGTGAGAATATAACGGTCAACTTCTTTATTTCCTCGGCGAATTCCACAATAAAAACAATCTAGGGCACAAATATTACTGAACTCAACTATTCCTCTATAATATACTTTATTGCCAATTACTTCTGTAGTTAAATTATATGCCTTCTGTTGAAGTATTGAAAGATCTTCTTGATTATCCAAACTTAGTATTTCGACAATGTCTTGTTGAGTTAATTCATTCTTATTTAAAAGTACTTCTATATCTTTCATATGGCACAAATAATATATTAAACTCTGACTCGATTATTATAACAATATGAAATAAACCTTTTTTAATTAAAAATGTTCATAATAATGAAACACATTCAATGTTGTTACGTATATATTATTTTAAATGCTAAAAATAAAGTGGAATAGTTTTTGGTAAATTTAGTTTATGAAAAATAAGTGGTTTTTATATATTATACTCTTTTTACTAAATCCCGGACTAATTTCGGCGAATGATATTTTCCCTGTTTTTATTGAAAGTGACAATAGTTCAGAAACAGCGAAAATAATCTCTATATCTCCCAACCCTGTTGAGGATATTGTTTATATTCAATATAATATTCCCGAAGACGAAAGTGCAGAAGTAGCTATCTATAATTTTATGGGATTGAAGTTAAGAAGTTCTCGCATTACTCATGTTGAATCACAAATAAAATTCGACATAAGCGATTTAGATCCCGGAGTATATATTGTATCAGTAGTATATAAGGGAAGAAGTTCTGATACAAAAAAGATATATAAAAAATAATCTGAATTTCCCATTTTCATAAAAATTATATTTAGATTTGTGTAGAATTTTAATGCGTTTTTTAATTATTAAGTTAAGTTGTTGGTGAATTTTAGTCTTATCAAACAATTGCTATCAATCAATTGCTCCTTTGTAGGCTACAACAAACATAGAATTTTCTTTACTCCTTTATTGCTTCTATTTCTACTCCCTGTTTTGTCTCAAAACAAAGAAATGGGAATTCCAAGTTTCAGAAATTTTTCACCTATAACTTATGGTCAAGAAAGTCAGAATTTCAGCATCATACAAGATAAAAATCAACTAATGTATTTTGGAAATGTTAACGGAATCATGGAGTTTGACAATATCACATGGAGATTGATTCCTGTTGCCGGAAGACCAATTATGGGGATAAATTCAAAAAATGAGATATTTTTTGGAGGCTATAATCAACTAGGGAGACTTGTTTATGAAAAGTCTTTACTAAAAGCGAGCCTGCTCAAATTCCCTGAAGAAATTGCTCCTGGTCAGGTTCATAAAGTAATCGCCTACGATGATCGGGTTTTCTTTTCAACCGAGCATCAGCTAATATCATACAACTATGATACAGTAGATGTGGAAATATCGAATTTGTCAGGAATCAGAATATTTGATATAAAGGGAGTATTACACATTTATGCTCCCGAAAGAGGACTATACATATGGGAAAACAACGAGATTGCAGAGCATAAAGATTTTGAACTGTTCAGTAATATTAAGATTCACGACATGTATCCATATAAGGATAATAGAATATTTATTAAGTCTGAGAACCAAAAGGGTTTTTTGATATATGACGACTCAAATATTTATCCCTTCAAGACTGCTGCAGATGATTTTATTGAGAAGAACGTTTATTCCGTAAGTAAGCTTCTAACAAATGGGAATATTATTATTGGGACACTTTGGGGAGGGATGGTTTGTATTGACAGTAAGGGTAAACTTGTATATGTGATTAATCGAGATAACGGTTTAAGAGATAATCACATCACAGATATGTATATTGACTATAATAACAAACTCTGGATAAGTACATACAATGGAATTTCATTGATTGAGACTCCATCAGCTTTCAGTTTTTTTGACCAAAGTTTTGGCATAAATGGTGCTGTACTATCAATACTGAGAAAAGAGGACATGCTCTATGTATCAACAATTAACGGTGTTTACAGATATTATTATGGAGACATTTACGACAAAGATAGATATGAAATAAATACTAGAAAACGATTTAATAAAATCAAAGATATTAACGCACTTGCATGGCAATTATCTGAAATAAACACAACGCTTTTTGCAGTTAGTCAGGCTGGTATTTTTAAAATAGATGGAGATAAAGCGGAAAAAGTTTTGGATGGACAGTATAATAAAATATTACAATCCAAGATTAATCCTGCAATATGCTATATTGGGAGCTCTCAAGGACTTATAATTAGCCGATTTATAAACAATAATATTGATACAATCGGCTATGTAAAGAGTCTAAATTATAATATAAGATCCATTAGTGAGGAAAGAAACGGAATACTCTGGTTAGGAACAAATGCAGATGGGCTTTTTAGAGTTGACTTTGAAGGAGATATTAAGCTAGACGCAAACATTACATTATTCAATAGTAGTAACGCATTTTCTGAAGGATTTAACTGGGTTGATGTTTATAGTAAAAGCTTTGGGACATTATTCTCTACTCAAAAAGGTCTTTATAATTATAATTCACGTAAACACAGGTTTGAAACAGACACATCGCTACAATATGATTTTTCAATTGGAGATAGATATATTTATCCCATTATTGAAGATGATAAGAAAAACCTATGGTTCAGTTGTACTTTTTCGGGGAAGTACTTTCGAGAGACAGGAGTTGCTTTATATAATCCGAAAAGAGGCAATTTTACAAAATATACTAAACCATTTGTCTTGATACAGGAGTTTCCGATTGAATCCATTTATCCCGACAAAAATGATATTGTTTGGTTTGGCAGTACAGAGTCTTTAATCAGGTACAATCACAACTTTGCTCATAATATAAGGAATGATGCCCCTTGTTATATAAGGAAAGTAACGGTTGGAAACGACTCTGTGATTTATATTGCTCCCAGTTTAAAAGACCAAGAAAACATTATTGAAATGTTTTTTTCCGATAGAACTATAAGGTTTGATTTTGCTTATTTACAATTTAATGCATACGGAGAAAATGAATATCAGGTTTATCTTGAAGGCTTCGACCTAGGATGGTCAGAATGGTCAAAAGAAAGTTTTAAAGAATATACTGCCCTCACAGAAAAAGATTACATTTTTCATGTTCGGGCACGTGACATTTACGGAAATGTAAGTGAAAATACATCTATAAAGTTTAGAGTAAAGCCACCGTTCTTTCGAACAATATATGCATACATTTTTTACATTCTACTTTTTGGCATTTTAGTTTACCTGATTTTGAAACTTAATGAATTAAGACATGCTCAAGAAAGATTTCGACTTGAAAAATTAGTTGAGGACAGAACAAATGAATTGGCATATCAGAAAGAACAAACAGAGAAATTGGTAAAAAAACTTCTGCCCGATGATACTGTTGATGAAATTAGGCAAACAGGAATGGCTAAATCACAAAAGTATGAAACAGTTTCAGTCTTATTTGCAGACATACAGGGATTTACAAAAATTGCTGAGGATATAAATCCAGAAGAGCTAATTAAGCATCTTAATAATATTTTTTCCGCTTTCGATCAGTTAATTTCTAAGTATAATATTCAAAAAATTAAAACAATTGGAGATGCATATATGTGTGCAGGAGGAATGCCGGGTGCGGATAATACTAATCCGATTGAGGTCGTTCTCGCCGGCTTAGAGATGCAGAATCATATAAAATCCTATAATCAAAACAATAATCAAAAATTTCATCTTAGAATTGGAGTACATACAGGTCCAGTAGTTGCCGGTGTTGTCGGTTCCAATAAACTTGAGTATGATATCTGGGGCGACACAGTAAATATTGCGAGCCGAATGGAATCGCATGGAGTAATAGATAAAGTTAATGTTTCTGATACTACATACAATCTGATTCAGGACTTTTATGAATGCGAAAACAGAGGAAAAATATCAATAAAGTACAAAGGGCAACTCGAAATGTTTTTTGTTCATAATATTAAAAATGATTTATCTGATGAGCAAAACCCACTATTACCAAACAAGGATTTTTTTATTAAACTTCAACATATAAAACTTAAAGCGATTCAAGAGGAAATTCTTGCACAACTAGAAACAAGTCTGCCAAAAAATCTATATTATCACAATCTTAAGCATACACTAAATGTTTTATATATTGTAGAAAATCTTGCGCGAAAAGAAAAAGTAAGTGAAGAGGAAATGCTATTATTAAAATGTGCTGCTTTGTTTCACGATGCAGGATTTATTGTAAGCTATGATAATAACGAAGAGATTGGGGCAAAAATGGCTGCTCAAACACTCAGAAAATATAAATTCTCGCAAGAACAAATTGACACCGTAGAAAGGCTTATAAAGGCTACTCAAATGCCTCCAAAACCCAAAGACTTGCTAGAAAAAATACTATGTGATGCAGATCTCGATTACCTTGGCAGACCTGATTTTATTCCAATTTCACAAAATCTTTTTAGAGAGTTGTTCGAAAGAGGCAAGATAAACACAATTGAACAATGGAATAAGATGCAATACAAATTCATGTTAAACCACCAATTTTTTACTGAAACTGCGCGTAAAAAACGTGAACCCATAAAAAAACTGGTATTAGAAGAATTAAAAAATTTACTTTAATATAGAAATCTAAAAATCCTCTGTTTCTTCAATCACATCATCAGAATGATCGTCGTACAACTCCCTTACTTCTTGATAGATTTTTATAGCTTTGCCCATATCTTTATGCATTACCATAACTTTAACTCCATCTATTTCCCCAAAAACAGATTTTTCGGATACAGCACAGTTAATCCCTTCCTCTTCAAGTTTTGCCTTTAAAATCTGTGCTCTGTAGTCGTAGCGATAAATTACCAATGTTACAAGTTTATCTTCCATAATTTTATAATTATAATTTTTATACTTTTACGAAAAGAAAAATAATTAGTTTTGTCTTAAAAGCTATTTAGATGTTTTTTTAACAAAAATATATGTTAATGAAAAAAGATACTGATTTTCTCGTCATAGGCTCAGGTATTTCCGGTTTGTTTTTTGCATTAAAAGCGAGTAAATTCGGCAAGGTCTGTATAATAACAAAAGACGAGATTAATAATAATACTACTGTAAAAGCACAAGGAGGTATTGCGTCTGTAACCTATCATCCTGATTCTTACGAAAAACACATTACAGATACTATTAAATCTGGAGCAGGAATTTCGAATCCTGAAATAGTTGAAATGGTAATAAAAGAGGGACCTGATCGTATCAATGATTTGCTGGAAATTGGAACTAGTTTTGATAAAAATTCTCTCGGAAATTTTGACTTAAGCAAGGAAGGAGGACATTCAGAAGAGAGAGTTTTGCATTTTAAGGATAAAACAGGTGAAGAAATCCAAAGAGCACTTTTCTATGAAGTAAAAAACAATCCAAACATAAGTATTCTTGAAAATCATTTTGCAATAGAGATAATTACCCAGCATCACACCGGTCAACTAGTAAAGAGGTCTACTCCAAATATTTGTTGCTATGGAGCTTATGTTTACGACATTAAAAATAGGAAGGTTATTACATTTTTAGCAAAAAAAACACTTATGGCAAGTGGTGGTGGTGGAAATGTTTACAGCTTTACAACAAATCCGACTGTTTGTACAGGAGATGGAGTTGCTATGGTTTATAGAGCAAAAGGGCTGGTTGAAAACATGGAATTCGTTCAATTTCACCCAACGGCTCTCTACGATCAGTATAGTAAACCGGCATTTCTCATTACAGAAGCATTAAGAGGAGAAGGAGCTATTCTAAAAAATCATAAAGGGGAAGATTTTTGTAGAAAATATGATGAAAGAGGCTCCCTCGCCCCAAGAGATATTGTTGCAAGATCTATTGACAATGAATTGAAAATATCGGGGAAAGAGTTTGTTTATCTTGATACAACACAAATCTCTAAAAACATTCTTTTAGAAAAGTTTCCAACTATTTTTGCAAAATGCCTTGAAAAAGGGATTAATATTTCGAAAGATTATATCCCAGTGATTCCTGCGGCTCATTATATGTGTGGAGGGATAACTGTTGATGAACACGGATTATCTTCAATTAAAAATTTATATGCTGTTGGAGAAGTTGCAAGTACCGGAATGCATGGAGCAAATAGACTGGCATCAAACTCATTGCTTGAGGCTATAGTATATGCTCATCGTGCTGCTGTGCATTCCGGAACAAATCTACAATCCGCGAATAGCGATATTATGAGTAGAATACCTGACTGGAACGATGAAGGAACCCTCGAAAATGAAGAACTTATACTGGTAACTTACTCTATAAAAGAAGTACAGCAAATAATGAGTAGTTATGTTGGTATTGTACGATCAAATATACGTTTACAAAGAGCTCTCGACAGACTCGAAATTCTTTACAAAGAAACTGAAAATCTATATAAAAGATCAAATATTACTCTAAGTATCTGCGAGCTAAGAAATCTTATTAATACTAGTTATCTGATTGTTAAAATGGCTTCTGAAAGAAAATCAAACATTGGATTGCATTATAACATTGATTTTTTATCATAAGTGCATCCAAATGTATAATAATCAAGTCTAGAGAGTAATGATTAAAAAAAATGGTGTTTATTTGTAGAAAAATTATTAAATTATGAAAAAATTATTGTTATCTATTTTTATTTGTTTTGTTGTTATTCAGTCATTTGCAGGTTTTGTTCCCAAAAAAGATGCTGAAATTGTTGCAAGAAATCATTTTTATGAGGCGCACAACAATTATGACCCGATAAACAAAATTAAAGCTGAGTCTATTCAACTCTCTTGTTTGCTAAATCCGGAACTTGATAAAAGTAATTACTTTTATGTTTTCAATGTCAACTACAACGAAGGATATATTATCGTCTCATCAAATAATTCGATAAATCCAATACTTGCATATTCATTTGAGGGAGGGTTTAATGTAGGAAACGTTTCACCTGCACAGCAGATGTTTCTTGATTACTACAACGAATCGATTAAAAGCGCATTCGACAATCAAAACTCACCTGAAGAATCAACATTAGGAGAGTGGAATCGTTTACTAAATTTTACAGAGCAGTATTCTTTTAAGCAAAAAACTACTGTGGGTCCCTTACTTGCAGGAATAAACTGGAATCAGTCTTCTCCATATAATTTAGGATGTCCTCAGGACAGCGATGCTCCAATGGGTTATGGTGGACATGTTCCTGTTGGATGCGTTGCAACTGCAATGTTACAGGTAATGAAGTATTATAACTGGCCACATACAGGTACAGGATCATATTTTCATTCAAGTTGGGTAAACGGAGGATATGGAAATTACAATATAAACTTTGGAAATCAAACTTATGACTGGAATTCAATTCCTTTAACTGCAAGTGGTAGTTATAATGAAGAACTGGCAAAGATTAATCTTCATGCAGGTGTTGCAGTAAGAATGTGGTGGGGTCCAAACGGTTCAGGTAGTTCGACAGCTAATATTGCGACTGCAATGAAAGATTATTTCAGATACTCTAATGCAATTTCAGCTAAACTCAAAACAAGTTTCACAGAAACACAGTGGAAGAATATGATTAAAGGACAACTAAATAATAACAAACCTATAGTTTATAGTGGTTCTCCATCAACAGGAGCAGGTCACGCGTGGAATTGCGATGGTTATCAAGGAGATGAACACTTCCACATGAACTGGGGATGGGGAGGATCAGGAAATGGTTATTACACTCTTGACAATCTGAATTCTACTGCAACTCCGGGTGGAGATGAAAATAATTTTGTTGAGAGTCAACAAATAATAATTGACATATATCCTTCTGGGAATTACCCTGAATTCTGTACAGGAACCAGAACAATTACAGGTACCGAAGGCTCTTTTGATGACGGAAGTTCAAGTAGCAACTACCTTCAAAATACTAATTGTAAGTATATCATAAATCCGGTGTGTGGTGCTGTAGTATCTATTAACTTTTACAAATTTGATTTAGCAGCAGGGGATGTGCTTAAAGTATATGACGGAGACGAAACAGAAGATTTATTAATTGCAGAATTTACTTCCGATAATCCTCCTTCTCAGACCATTACCGGAAGCCGAGGTTTTTTGACATTGAGATTTACATCTGATGCGAATCAAACAGGCAAAGGATGGGGAGTTACTTATAATGTTACCAATTGCAAAACTAATATTCTTTTAACATCAAACTCAGGTAGTTTTGATGACGGTAGTGGAACATGCAGCTATTCGACATCTACGGTTTGTTCTTGGATTATTCAACCTGAAGATGTAGACTTTATAAAAATAAATTTTGAAGAATTCGATCTTGGGCATGTGGCTGCATTTGTAAAAGTATTTAAAACAGAGCAAAACTCATCTAATTTGGTTGCAAATTACTCAAAGTCTAATCCTCCTTCAGGAGAGCTGAAAGTTGAAGATGCAGTAGCGGTCGTGCAATTTTTCTCAGGATCAGGAACTGTTGGACAAGGTTGGAAGATTAACTACGCGGCTGGGAAGGAAGATGAAGAAAACAACGTAGAAGACCTTAAATGGTTATCCAATTTCAGTATCTATCCTAATCCGGGTAATAATAATTCGGTAATAATAATTGATACTGAAAAGACCGAAAAAATGACTTTCAGTATTTATAATATACTAGGAGAGATAATTGCAAGTGAAGAATTGAATCTTGCTGCTGGCACAAATTCCTTACAGATAAATGAAGTTTTAAATACTAGCTTAAAAACAGGAGTTTACATTATAAACATTAATTCTGGGCATAAAACATATACAGAAAGATTTGTAGTGGCTGACTAATACCACTCATATTCATAAAACATTTCTTTTTCAAGGGAATCTTCTTTTAGAACATTCCCTTGATTATTTTTATAAGTAGTTTTCTCACTCACAACTGCACCTGAGCCGTCGATGAAGCTTTCTTTAACGCAAGAATTTTCATCATCGTATTCTAATTTAATTATTGCTCCAGACATAGATTTTTGAATCGTAGGTCTTTTTTTCTCATCATACTCAACTTTAACCCAGTCTATGGTTTTTCCCTTTCTATTTTCAGTTTTCACTCCTTGCAGCAATCCTGTTTCTAAATAATAGTAATAATGAATCTTTACTAGTTTGTCTTTACTTTCATATTCTTCTTTTTGGATAATATTACCGGTTTTATCGTCGTAAGCATTTACGATTTTCTCCGTAAGTTTATTTCTATCATCATACTCTTCTCTCAATACAATCCTCTTTTTGTCGTCATATTTAATAACGCTACGTTCTTCCTGTTCGTCTTCTTCATCAAAGGTAATTATTTCTACAGTGTTCAAATCGTATATATATTTCAAAATTGAAAATGCACCTCCATCATACTCTATTTTCTTCTCACTAAGATTTCCTTTATGATCATATTTCATGAATTTCTTTTCACTAAATCCTTCTTCAAAACTTTCATTAATTTCACTTATTGGCAATTGTTGCTCATTATATGAGATTTCTATTAACGAAATAAGATTTTTTTCCTCATCATACTCGCGATGATATATGGTATTTCCATTTTCATCAAACTCTTGAACGGAACTTAAATATTTTTCGGAATCTTGTCCTTTAAATTTTGTATAGCTACTTATTTTGCGGATTTTTTCGGTCATATTTTTACATTTTTTTCAAATTATTCTTTTATTTCTATTAAAAGTCGTAAAATTGCTCAAAATTTTTGATATTGGAAAGTACAGAAGGAAATAAGTTTTATGTAATTATCAATCCGAATGCAGGCAAAGGAGAAGGATTAAGAAAATGGCCTGATATCCAATCCAAATTAAGTGAATTAAAAATTGACTACAAATTTGAATTTTCAGAAAATCCGGGACATTGCAAGGAGATTGTAATTGAAAGAATAAAAGGATCGTACCGAAAATTCTTGTGTGTTGGCGGTGACGGAACATTAAATGAGATTGTAAACGGCATATTTTCTCAAACTGAAGTGCCAAGTACAGATATTTGTTTAGGACTTATACCAATGGGTACAGGAAACGATTGGAGACGTTATTATAATCTCCCTGAGAATCCCCTTAAAGCACTCGAAATTATTAAAGATGATAATATTTTAACTCAGGATATCGGAGAAATTACATATAATTTAAACGGAGAAACTAGCAAGGCTTATTTCATAAACATTGCAGGTCTTGGATTTGACTCAACTGTAGTTGCGACTACTAACCGTATGAAAAACCGAGGGAATAGAACTAAAACCACATATCTTTTGGGTTTACTAAAAAGCTTAGTAACATATAAATCATGGAGTTTAAAGATTTACATTAATGGTGAAGTTTTGGAAAACAAATTTTTATCGGTAAGTATAGGTAATGGCAAGTATTCGGGGAGCGGAATGATGCAAACTCCAGAAGCTCTTATTAACGATGGAATGCTAGATGTTACAATTTATGATAATATGCCTACATTAAAAATTGTTTTGAATGTAAAAAACCTGTATAATGGTAAAATTTTAAATATTAATGGCATAAAATCATATCGTACAAATAGTTTTCGAATAGAATCTCCACATAGCATTTTTGCTGAAACTGATGGTGAGATAATTGGAGATGGTCCTTATGATATCAGTATTATTCCAAATGCAATAAATATTTACGCTCCAAAAATGTGATTTACATTCCGGTTGGGATTGAAAATTCTAATCCGACTTCGAATCTTGGGAAGGAGATAGAATCGTCAAAAATCAAATCACTCAATCTGTATTGACCAAATAGTGAGAGCAATCCGTAACCAATTCTTGTTCTTACCCCATAATGGTATGTATTGTTTGCAAAAATATTTCTAGAATGAATATTTTCATATTCACTTGTTTGCAGATCTGACTCAAACGCTGATTTAAATATTCCTGAAACGTATATTCCAGTATCCCAAAACAATCCAAACCCAAGTGCACCGGTTGGCAATAGCCTTATTCTCTGATAGACTTCAAAATTTAAATTTCCTGTACTAAGCCAATCTTTTGCTGAAATAAGATTGCTAACAGTATCAGATTCTGAATATTGAAAATCCACTACTCTCACATTTGTTTTTCCCCATTCGAGGTTGAACCCTAAACTGTAATTTTTACGTAGATTATGTTTATACCTAAGTCCTAACATAATTGTTTTTGATCTAAGGTAATCGATATCGTAATTAGTGTTTCCAAAGGGCATTACAAATCCTCTCATAACATATGGCTGAATGTAAAACTTTGCATTCACACCATATGCAGAAGCTTTCATTGTAGGTGGAGACACAGACTCATAGACTCTGTGTCCGGAAATTTCGAGTGGTCTAAAATTCTTATAATCACTAACTACATTAGTGTAAATTGCCTCTTCTTCCACAGACAATACGAATGATTCTGTTTGTGAATTACAAAATACTCTCAGAGTTTTTTCTCCTGCAAGAGCAGATTTTTTAAATTTAATATAATCGTCAGATCCAAACCAAAATGCTATGTACTCGTAATGTTCGAGAAAGTCGTTTTTATTTGCAATATGATAAAGCATAAGAATATTATCATCTGAGCACTTTTTTATAGGCTTCACGATTATATATTCTGCTGTTTTTTCGAAAGTAAAAGATGGCAAATCTTGGTTCGATTTTTCATTAGTAAACCATGATGCTTGGGGCACCCCGTAACCTAGAGAATAATCGAAATATGGGTACATATGTGCAGACTTTTCTATTGCCTCTTTCAATTGTATATTATTATATTCTGGTCTTGTTTGCCATGCACAAGCAGCGAATCCGGCAACTAATGGTGACGCAAATGATGTTCCGTGGGCATATGTATATGATTTTGGAGAGGCAACATAAGCATGTCCAAAAGCCGATACATTTGGTTTTAACCTTCCATCTGCAGTGGGTCCGTATGATGAAAAAGAAATTTTTCTATTTATTTCGGTTTGTGTTCCTCCTACCGATAAAATACTATCAGCGTCTGCTGGTGCTATAAGTGTTTTCCAAGCAGATTTTGTTGCTTCATTACCCATTGCATTACATACGAGTATTCCTTTAGAAGCAGCCATGTTTGCAGCTCTGGTAACGAGACAAGTTTCTCCATCCATATCTTTTGTATAATGTCGATCTATTCCATAACCAAGCGAACTGTTAATGATATTAGCCCCATTCTTATCTGCCCATTCGGCAGCCATAAGCCACCATACTTCTTCTTTAGCCGGCTCTGCTCCAATTTCAGTTCTTGCTAGTAAAAACTCAGCTCCTGTAGCCAGTCCTATTTTTCTGCCATCAGCAGCTACTCCTGCAATACAACTTAAAACCATTGTACCATGACTATTCCAACCATACACATCTTCTCTCTTTTTAGGGAAATTATATGTTTTAATTATTTTATTGTTTTTATGCAAATGTCGAAATGCCTGATGATTATCGACTCCCGGAAAACCTCCGTCGAAAACTGCAATTCTAATTCCACTTCCGTCTATGCCGTTCTCAGTGAATTTTTCTCCCTGCATATGTTTAAGTTGTGGCATAAGACCTGAAAAATCATCAAATTCATATTCAGTAAAATCACATTTATATGACGCTGAAAGCATAAAAGTATTAATTTTTTTTACAGACACAACAAAAGGCAGCGACCTAATTAATTCTGCATTATACTCACTTGTTTGTACTGCAATCGCATTAAACCAACGGCTTTCGCCGAATATTTCATTACAAAGCACTTCTGTTTCCGATTTATAATATTCGTTTAGCGGAAAATCAGAAATATGACTAATGGGAATATTGTTTTTTATACGTCTATCAATAGCTTTCTGGTCAAAATATTCATAAGGGTCAAAACTGGTATCTTGTTTGTCCGTAAAGAACACCCAATAATAATCTTGCGAAAACAAGCTCATTGTAACTAAACAAAGAAGCGCATAAATAGTAATTTTTTTCATAGCTTTAAGTATATATTTAGATCAACTTCCCCAAGTTTGCCTATCAAGACTCCTATAATGTATTGACTCAGCTATATGTGAGGCTGCAATATTTTCAGATTTCTCAAGGTCTGCAATTGTTCTCGATAATTTAATAATTCTGTCGTAAGCTCTTGCTGACAAATCCAGTTTTTCCATAGCATTTTTTAGCAACAACATACACACCTCATCAAGTTTGCAATATTGCTTAATCATTTTTGAAGACATCTGTGCATTACAATATACATTTTTATATTTTTTAAATCTTTGCGCCTGTATTTTTCGTGCTTCAATCACTCTTTTTTGAATTTCTACACTTTTTTCTGCAGGTCTTGTTTCCGAGAGTTTTTCATAGCTCACAGGCACAACTTCAAGATGTATATCGATTCTATCGAGCAGAGGTCCGGAAATTTTATTAGTGTATTTTGTTACAAGACCAGTTCCGCAAGTGCAGTCTTTCTCGGGATGATTATAATATCCACATGGACACGGATTCATAGAAGCAATAAGCATTAGGCTTGCTGGATATTCAACTGTGAATTTTGCGCGTGAAATTGTTACTACTCTGTCTTCTAGAGGTTGTCTTAATACTTCGAGGACTGTTCTTTTAAATTCAGGTAATTCATCAAGGAATAAAACGCCGTTATGCGCGAGAGATATTTCCCCTGGCTGAGGGTATGTTCCTCCTCCTACTAATGCCACATCACTGATAGTATGATGAGGTGACCTGAATGGTCTTTGGGTCATCAGTGATTTTCCTGCTTCGGTTTTTCCTGCAACAGAATGGATTTTTGTTGTTTCGATAGCCTCATCAATTCCTAGTGGTGGTAAAATACCGGGAATTCTTTTGGCAAGCATAGTTTTTCCTGCTCCTGGGGGTCCGATAAGAATAATATTATGTCCACCGGCAGCAGCAATTTCGAGAGCTCTTTTAACATTTTCTTGTCCTTTAACATCGGAAAAATCTATATCTGTGTCCTGCATATTTTTCAGGAATTCCTGTTCGATATCTATCTCCACTTTTGACAGATTATGCTGCCCATTAAAAAAGGCTACTACTTCAGTCAGATGTTCAGCTCCATAGACATCTAATCCTTCAACTACGGCTGCCTCTGCCACATTTTGTAAAGGGAGAATTAAGCCTTTAAATCCTGCCTCTTTCGCATTTATTGCCATTGGTAAAGCTCCTTTAACAGGATTAATCTTTCCATCGAGAGACAATTCTCCCATTAGCATATATGAGGATAACAAATCATTATTAAGTTGAGAAGAAGCTGCTAAAACTCCTATAGCTATTGGCAAATCATAGGCAGAACCTTCTTTCCGAACATCTGCCGGAGCCATATTCACAACAATTCTTTGCCCGGGCCACTTATATCCATTATTGTTTAGCGCACTTATCATACGTTGCTGGCTTTCTTTAACCGCAGAGTCAGGTAAACCTACCAGATAAAAATTTATCCCTTTCGATACATTTACTTCAATTGTAATAGTATTTGCATTAATTCCATCAACAGCGCTTCCATAGGTTTTTACAAGCATAATTAAATATTATTATATTTTGTGTTTAATAGTTACAATAATACAAAACTTTTAATAAAAAGTATAATTTAAAAAGACAATAAAAAATCTTATGCTAATAACACAAAAATTATACTGATATGAATTATTATTTATTCTCATCATCGCTATGCTTGTTTAGACTAAAAGTAATTTAAATCGGTACCGTAAACAAGTATAAAATATTTTGAGTTTACGAATTTTCGGTTTTTGGTTTTTAAAACCCTCGTTTACGGGGGACACCAATTTAGAAATAATAATAAGTTTTCATTTGTCGGACTATTTACTCTTTCACATTGGTATTATATGATTAACGACTTTTGTATTTTAGGGCTTAATTTACAAGCTATCGAGAACACAAATAAGCCTTGCCTTTTTGCGAATCGAAACAGGAATTTCCTTCCCTGTTTTAAGTACGAGAAAACCTCCGTCTGATTTATCGAGTTTTTTAACAAAGTTGAGATTTACAAGGTATGAATTATGCGGTCTGAAGAAATTGTATTCGCATAATAAATCTTCATATTCTTTCATTCCTTTTGAAACGATTATTGATTCGTTATTATTGAAATAAAATGTAGTATAGGAATTATCACTCTGACAATATACTATATCGCTAATATCAACAATATTAAACTCTCCGGCAGTCTTAAGAACTAGTTTTCGAGATTGACTGTTTTTTTCGTATTGTTCAAAAAAATTGAGCAACTGATTTTCGAGACTTTGCTTTTCTTTTAGATGAATTGCCTTTTCAATCGCTTCACAAAATTCATCCTCATCAATAGGTTTAAGAATATAATCAAGTGCAGAAAACTTTATTGCATTTATTGCATACTGGTTGAACGCTGTGGAGAAAATTAGTGAAAAATTATGGGGATTCACCTCTTTAAGCACATCAAATCCGGATCCGTCTTTTAAGTCTATATCAAGAATAAGAATGTCAGGATTGTTTTGTTTTAGTAGGCTTACACCTTCAGTTTTTGAGGATGCTTCAATAATTTTCGAACATTCGGGTATTTTCTTTGTAATAATTGACTTGTATAATTCCCTGATTTCCTTTTCGTCTTCAATAATTGCTATAATCATATCTTTCCAAATTTACGGAGTGTTGTTATCAATTTTTGTGCCTGTTTTTGAAAGTAATAGAAACTATAATATCAGGATATTGTACCCTAAGGATTATTTGGAAAATCAAAAATTGAAACACTTTGATAATCAGCACTAATATAAAACATAATTACATAAAATATTTACGCACAGGACGGAAAAACCTCATATATTTCATACGACTTTAAAAACAATTTGCTATCTTTGAAGAAACAATTTGCAGTTGATTATCAGAACGTTTTGGATTATAGCGGCACTGTAAATCTGCAAACCGAAGAATTTGAAAAACAAACAAGTTTTGACAAACACACAACAACGATGAAATCCAATAAAAATTTACATTTGAACCGTTCCAATCGTAAAGTCCGGCACAATTATTCTGATCCGGGGATATATTTCATAACTGCCGACATACAGGATGGAAAAAAAATCCTTGGGAATGTTGAAAATGGGAATATGTATTTATCAGAATATGGAAAAATCGTCAAAAATGAAATATTAAAATTGCCCGCATATCATAAACGAATTGTTTTGGATGAATGGGTAATTATGCCCAATCATATCCATATGATAATAATTTTGCGGGATTATGATTTTGACAACGGGATTTCGGATATTGGTGCAAACGTAGGTCAATTTCATGAAATTGACCTACTACGTAATTGCACCCCCGAACAATACCGTTTATATCGTCGTAATATGTTGATTCCCAAAATTATGGGTAAATTCCAAATGCAAACATCAAAACATATCAATATTTTGCGAAATACACCCGGGCGGAAAAATTGGCAAAATGATTATTATGATGTAATTATCAACACACAAAACGATTTTTTACGCGTAAAACAATATATAATTGATAATCCCAATGAATGGGGTTCGTAAAAAAAATGTTGCCCATATTTCGATTTTATATTCGAACCGTCGTCATTGGCATTGTTGCCAATGTTCCCCCGCAATGGGTTGCGTGACGGATGCGGGGGCGTTCGACAACATATTTTCAATTATGCAATGGAAATGGTTTGGCATAATAATCATTTCGTGGTAAGATTTATCGGGATATTTATTTTCCAATTCGTAATACCATTTTATCACCATCGTGCAAAAATGAAATATTAAAATTGCCCGAATATCATAAACGAATTGTTTTGGATGAATGGGTAATTATGCCCAATCATATCCATATGATAATAATTTTGCGGGATTATGATTTTGACAACGGGATTTCGGATATTGGTATCATTGTATTGAAAACGCGTAATGCCCATATTATACCAATGTGAAATAATAAATAGTCGGTGTCACCATTTCAAAAAATCGTACTAAACAACCGGCAGCCTTACCTCAACCTTTGTTCCTATTTCTATTGGCAAATAAGTAAAGCTGATTTTTTTCTTCCATTTTCGTTCAAGAATTTCGCATCGCTGTTTTAATATGCTTAAAGCCATTGATTTATGTTTAGAAGAAGAATTGCGATTTTCAATTCCTACTCCATTGTCAGATATTTCAAATATTATAAATAAATCGTTTTCAAAATTCTTTTCCCTAATTATTATTTGAAGATATGCTTGGTCAATATCTTTTAATCCATGAATAATTGCATTCTCGACAAATGGCTGAATCATCATAGGAGGAATAGAAATATCATCAAGGTCTTCAATATTATCAATATCAATCTTATAATCAAACGAATGGTTTAGTCTCAATTGTTGCAGATTTATATATGAGTTTAGAAGACTTATCTCATCACTTAATGATACATATTCGGAGCTTGATGAAATTAGAACATTTCGAACTAATCCCGAAAATTTACTAATATATTTTGATGCTGCTTCAGTTTCGGATTTATTTATAAATGATTGAATCGAAGTAAGCACATTAAAGAGGAAATGCGGATTCATTTGTTTTTGAAGTAAATCTTGCTTCAATTGTATATTTTTATTTTCCAGGAAAAGTTTTTTATGCCTGATTCTTAGCAATAAGATTAGTATAATCAGGCTAAGGATTAAAACTAAAGCAATTATATAGCTAATCTTTCTGGCATAAACCTCTCGCTGCAAATCTTTTTCTTTTTGGAGAGATTCTATTTCAAATTCTTTCTGTGCAGACTGAAACATAATCTCAAGTTTTTTAATTTCTTTTTGCCTGTCGAGATTCAAAAGAGAGTCTTTGAGACTTTCGTAATAAAAAATCTCATCCATACCATCTTTGTACATTCCTATATTATAGTATGCTTCGGCAAGAGCGGTTGAAATTAGAATTACTTCTCTTGGATACTTGGTTTTCAGGATTAAATCTTTGGACTCTTCCAGTAGATCGACAGCCTTTTGATAATCATTGTTTTCAGCTATCTCGAGATTTGCCAAATACAATAATGCTTTACTTAAACCCTTGTTATCATTACTATATCGGTGGTAATCAATTGCTTTGTCTAACAAGTCTCGTGCAAGTTCATAATTCCCTGTCCGGATATGAATTATTGCCATATTTCCTTGCCCGATAGCAATATTTCTCTCGTTATTCAAATCAACATAAATATCATGAGCCTGTTTATAGTAGTGTAAAGCAGAGTCATTTATTCCGGTAATCTCATCGTGGTAAACCCCGAGATTATTTAGTGCAGAAGCGATAAGGGATTTGTCTCCAACAGAAAGCTTCAGTTGATATGATTTATGAAGGTTAATATATGCCAAGTCTTGATTTCCAAGCTCTTGATGCATAACCGCAATATTGTTGTAAACCAAAGATTGTGATTTTATATTATCGGTTTTAATAAAAAGTTGAAGAGCCTCCTGGTATTGCTTGAGAGCTCCGGCAAAGTCTCCTTGAATCTCACGCATTACACCAATATTTGATAACATTTCCCCTTGTCTTTCGGCGTCTCCGTTAATTATAGCGACTTGCAAAGCCTCATTAAAAAAAATCTCTGATAAATGAGGCAAGTTCTTGGAGTAAAATAGAAGCCCCGCTTGATTATAAACTTCGAAGGAATTATTTAGGTCGTATTCCTGTTTAATGAAAGCAAGATATTCGTTTTTTAAATGAATTAGTTTTTCGATTGAATCTGAAGGCGTTTCCCGGATAATCTTCTCATAGTCCGGCGATGCATTGGCAAAACAACAAAAACAGTTTAGTACCAATAGTAAAATCACAAATCTCATACAGACAATAATTAATTGCTGCAATTATATGAATATTAAACTGAAAAATGAAGGCTATTAGTCATAAATGAACTTATAACCTTTAAGGTATGAAAGAAACTTCCGCTAAGTGGTTGAACCATAGCGGAAGTTTTAGCTTAATAATTCTCAAAAGCTAATCTCTAATCAATTTTTATCAACTTCTTTATTGTACTTATTTCATTATTGCCTGATAATACGACATAATACATTCCATTGCTGAAGTCTGATGTTGTGATAGATACAGAATTGTCAGCAATTCGTTTTTGATAAACCTGAACTCCAAGATTATTGTAAACTGAAATTGTGTGATAGTTTTCCACGCCTTCGATTCTCAAATAATCTGAAAACGGATTAGGATATACATTAATAGATGTGCTAATTTCGCTAACTAAAGTCTCAAACTCGAAAATAACACTTATGTATTTGTCTTCATTCATATTAATCGTAACCGGATTGTCTGCTGATATAAAATCTCCTGTCCATGCAACGAAAACCCAATCTTCATCAGCCTGAGCAAATATCTCAAGTTCCTCATCTTTGTCAATTAATACTGTTTTTTCGAAAAGCATGTCATTTATCAGAACTTCTCCGTTTCCGGAAATGTCGAAGCTAAGAATAGCAATCTCTGCCTGCATAATCTCCTGATTTCCGATGGCATAATCAAGATGAGGAAAGTCTACATCATTTTCCGTAATTGTAATGACATGATTTGATATATGCTCATATCCGACAACATCAATACTAATCATATATTCTCCCTCGGGTATTTGAGTAAAATAATAATATCCGTTTTCGCCTGTTTGTGTTTGTGCAACCAGTTCATGAGTATCGTTGTCGATTAGCAAGACTCTAATGTTTTCAGCAGCTTCATATCCAATTTGATTGTTTTTGTTGGATGTTCCGGCAGTGTTTTTATCGTATTCAGATGAATAGAAAACATATCCTGAAGCACTTCCGGTTCCTGTTAACAGGTCCTGGATAGTAATCATACTTAAATCAATTGTTGCAGTTTGGTCACACTCCAAAACGATTGGAGATGCTTGTTGCCACTGAAAAGCCTGAGCCATAAGATTATTAAAGTATGTAACTACATATTCTGGATAATCTTCCGGATTATTGATTACAGCTCTTAAAAGATACGTGCCTTCCTCAAGATTTTCGAAAATAAATTCTCCATCTTCATTTATGTTTGTTGTTTCAACAAGTATCATCGCAATAAAGATGTCTTTATATAGTTCAATGCTGATAATATTACCAACAAGAACTGCTAAATCTGCATCTAAAATGCCTTCGATAACACCCTGATCGCAATCTGAAGTTTGACCAACTGTAACTTCCCATGAGTAATTAAATGCACAGCTGAAATTGTCTATAGGCATAATCGTAAATGCTATCTCATAAGTGCCTTCCTGAGTATAAGTGTATGTTCCGGCTAATTGATCATCATCTCCTGAACCTAAGCCACTGTCTCCGAAATACCATGAGAAATTGAAATCATCAATACCATCAACAATAACTTCAAATTCAAGATCTAGTCCTATATTAGTTGTATTTAGAGTAACATCCGGATTGTAAACTGTTATTGTTCTTTCTACTGTTGTGGTGCATTCCTCATCATCAATGTCGCTTGCAATAAGAGTGATTATGTTTTCGCCCGGCTCCAGTGTTATTGGAGAAATATCTTCCGCATCAACTTCTATTCCATTTACAAACCACTGCACGAGGTAATCATCTCCATTTTGTTCAACATGCTCCCAAATTGCAAATTCATTACATGATATTTCAATGACATCAATTTGTGCGGATATTTCACATTCCTCGGGTTGCTTAACTTTTTTAATATACATTTTATAAAGTCCACTTTCCATTCCGAAAAAGTGAAATAAGTCAATAGGATTATCAATGTCAGTAGTAAATGTATAAACTAAAGGAGTGTTTCCACTAGAAGATTCCGGATTAGATATTGAGTGAACTATATCTGAATCAGAATACGCTGTGGCTCCGGTACAGTTAGCTCCACAATTATCGTAAAATTTAATTGCAACTTCAACAACCTCACCTTCCAGTTGTGCAAAGTCGGCAATTAACAAATCGCTTTCGCCATTTAAATGAACAGCACCACTATATGTATATATACCGCAATACAATGCATCCGGGTCACTATTTGCTCCGGTAAAATAAACATTTTGCTCTACAAGAGTTTCATCACAAAGATTATCGTAAAATTCAATTGTGCTAAAGTCTATAACAATAGTCTCTAACTCTGTACCAAAATCTTCAACAACAATAATATCAGTTTTGATTACGGTATTTGATAAAGTTCCATTACCAACAGTAAGTTTAACAGAGTATGTTCCGGGAGTTTCGAAAAGGAATATTGGATTTTCTTCGGTAGAGTTAACGATTCCATCATTATTAAAATCCCACTCCCATGTTGTTGGTTCAACAGTTAAGTACCAAATACTATTATGATGAAATTCTACGGTAAGCGGAGCAAATTCTCCGTAAGTTAAGACATTGAAATCTGCAACAATTTGAGGTTCAATATCCTGATGAAAATACAATGCTCCAATGTCGAGGCGAGTTCCGTCCGGGTCTCTGTCTTCTTCGTCAACTTCCCAGGTTTCTCCGTTCATATTTGTGTCGGGATCTCCTGCATCTATACATGGAGAGCCTTCCTGAGGATTAAAATCATTGTTGGCAAAATCCACAAACAATGGATCGTCTGTAATATTTCCTTCAACATAAAAGTAAGTTCCATTTGTATTTGCACTTGCATAATCCTCGGCATCCGGAGAAATACAATTATAATACATCCACAGCCTGCAGTTTGTTCCGGAATAATCCATATAAACTTCTTTATCTGTAGCTTGAGAGGCATTAAACTTTATAATATTATTTCGTATCATAGAGTTTGTCGAATTGATGCTGCCGGTAAAATACATTCCAGCTCCCTTATTGCTTTCGCCATGATTCGCAAGATTGTTCTTTACGATAGTATTATTAGTAATTCTGGATGCTCTTCCTGTAACATAAACACCACCACCTGATGTAGTTGCTGTGTTGTTAGCTATTACATTTTTCTTAATTTCAGGAGTAGGTCCCGTTGTATTTGCTATGCTGAGATATATTCCTCCTCCGTTATTTGCATTGTTGTTCTGAATATAACTGCCGTAAACCAAGAATTGAATGTCTGTACTTAGATTGGCAGAGATGGCACCACCAAATGTTGTGGCAGTATTATTTTCGAAAATGCAATTTTCAATTATTGCATATCTGCCATTATTACTGAGCTGTGCATGAATGGCTCCTCCGCTTCCACCAGATGTATTTCCTGAGAAGAATGAATTTTTAATTGTTGCCCGTGCATCCCATACCTGAATTGCACCTCCACTACTACTAGTAGAATTGTTAATGAATTTACAGTTATCAACAACTAAAACTGAGCCGGTTTGGTAAATTGCTCCTCCACCTGTTCCCATCCCGCTGATTGATCCATCTCTGATTGTCAGTCCTATAATCTCAACCGTAAATGCAGCTGTTCCTGAAACATTAAAAACTCTTCCGGTTGATGTGTTGATAATTGTAGCATCAACATCTGCTTCATTTTCAGTATTTAAAAACGTGGAAGCAATCACCAGATTCTTTCCTGAAATAGTAAGATTCTCTGTATAGGTGCCATGTGCAATAATAATTGTTGAACCATCTGTTGCTTCGTCAATGGCTTCCTGAATTGTCGGAAAATCAGCCGGCACATGTATTGTTTGAGAATATAGACTAAAAGCCAGTAAACTCAAAATAAGGATAAAAATTGTTTTAGTAGTTTTCATTTTTAATTCGGTTTTAGTATTGTACACTATAATTAAATTTCACTTTATGTTCTTGACCATCCCTGCGAGTCGATTTCATTGTGCCTTCAAAATCAGCATTTAGCGAATACCTTATAATTTGCATGCTTGTGTTTACAGGATTTAGTCCTGAAATATTAACATTTAAGTTTGTAGCACGAAGGTTATAAATATGATTTCTGGTATGATCTCCGGGTTCTGAAACGCCAAGACTTATTTCTGTAGCTTTGTTGGTTCCATTCTTAATCTCGCCGCCAATCATTATTTCCAAAGTAAGCTCATTTTCGCTATTTTGATTACATGCTCCACTTGCCCAAATTAGAGAATACTTATCCTCTTTATAGTATCCGGCCAAAGGAATAATCGTGGTTTTGATATTGTTAGGATTGAGCTCAAAAGAATCGTTACCAATAGAAAATTGCAGACTAATGCTTTCCGGATCATTTTCATTCTTAAGTTTTTGGATTTGCTCTTTTTCCTGTTTTGTAATATCTTCATCTGCAATTGGACTTGTTTTGTTTTCATTGCTTCCGCCACAGCCGAAAAGTAAAACTACGCTGATGGTAATAATTAAAAATAAGTTTAGTTTTTTCATAAAATTATAATTTTGATTTAATAATTTGTTACTACTACTCATATATATGTCTTGATGTTTTCGTTTATTGTACCTCACTGTTATTGATAATAATATTCTGCGAAAATATGCATTATTAATAATGAAAACGGACTATAATTTGAGATTGCAGAATAATAATTTGAATTTGGTCTGTTTTTCAAAAAATCTGAACAATATCTTCAACACAGAATGTGCTTTTGAAAAGTATTAAATATGGATAAAGAGATCCGTTTACAACCCAAAATACTCTTTTGCTCTTTCTAATGTATCATCAACAATTGAATATTCTACGTATAATGGTTCTTTGCCCGTCTGGTAAAAGATATAGCAATAATATCCTACATTGTTTTTTTCTAGAATTTCTGTTAAATCCATTTCCCAGTACAAGCCCGGCTCATCCAGAACAGCTTTTTTCCCTGCATTTCCAATAACGAAAATACCATAAGGGCTCAGTTTTTCTTCCAACATATAGGCAAACCAACTCCAGTCCTCGCTAGTATCTGACCAGTCTTGTGCATAAGCAACAATTATTTTATAATCACCACTTAAATCTTCCTCATCATTGTAAAAGTTTTCTTCTCTTTCAATTTCTATAATTTCCCCATTTTCGATGGAATAGGTTATTTTGATGTAATCTACTGCATCCGGGTTTTCATAAATAACCCTTGAATATTGTTGGGTTGTAATGCTTAGATCTTTGTTTATTGTCCCGAGAGTGTAATTATGCCGATATTCTTGGGCAAGCTGTAGGTCTGATATTAATGTCCCTTCTTTATCGAAAACTAACAAATGTACATTGTCCTCCTCAAAATCAAGCCAGAATATTACTAATCCATAAAAATCATCATCGATGCTGAATTTTCCAACAACAGTATGTGCATCGGAGTACTCATCAAAGTAGAAATAGTTTTCATTAAGAACATTGCTTTCAAAATCAGTAGTTAGAGGAACTCCTTCATCGGAAAAAGATGCAGTGTATGGTAATTTTAAGTCTGGAAACTCGCTTAAGATTTTCTCAAATTCTGTTAAATCTTTCTGATTCTCTTTCTGCTTTTTTTCGGTGCTACCACAGCTAATCATTAAAATGATAAGCACTGCAAGGATGGACATTTTTGTAATTTTCATATAGCCAACATTTAAAAAAAAACTCTTTTATTTATCTCGTAATTATTAACGGTTTTTTTACCACATGGTGCACTTATTAATACCTTCGGTAGAGATTTCGTAGCCCAAGCTAAGCACAGGAAATGTAATGGGAGTGCTTCCAAAAACCTCGTAATGATTCATTTGGTTCGCTCCAAAGAAGCTAAAGTTTTGTTCTCCGGGAGCTCTTCTAAAGTTTAGTAGAATTATTTCGTGTTTACCATCAGTACGTTTGAATACTCCATAACCGTATCCAACATAATAATCAACTAAATGTTCGTTTGGCCAGGGTTTATATACCGGTCCGGTTTCTTTGACAGTGATTTTTACAGTTTCACCGTATTTTTTTAACTCACCACTATTACCGATTGAAGATTTCACGTCTGTGCAACCACCACCTTGATTGAAAGTAACTGCTTTAATTCTTTTTTCTTCAAGTTGGTCATAATACTTATTTAATTCAGCAATACTTTCTTTAGTGAGTCGAACCTTAAAGGTATTTTCTGCCATAACATTTGTTGCTGCTCCATTGCTGAACTTGAAATAGAATTCATAAGTCCCCGGATTTTGTAGTGTAAGCCACTTAACGAAGTTCATTATAGGTATATATTCAACATGGCTATTGAAATTTACCTTTTGAGGATCAGGAAACATTTCGAACATAAAGTATGATTGTTCCTGAAGTTTACTTACCATACCCTCATTCCAATACAATTGCATTCTTCCGTATATATGCTCAGCTCCAACCTGTTTCCATTCAAGTAGTGGAGCTTTGGTATAAGGAATACCGCTAATATGTCCTTTGCAATCAAGATTAATCAATTGATCAGTAAAATACCCAACAAGATAAAAAGGTTTTCCTGGAACAATTTCATTGATAATTTGGTTTGCATTTTCTTTGCCAATAGTCTGAGGAGCATTAAATGCAACCAATTTTTTAATATTTGATTTATGCATGTCTCCTGTTAAAAGGTGTTTTACCTGCTCAAAACATTTATCCTGAACTTGTCTTGATTTGGCTACCATTGATTCTATTTGTGAATTGCCCGGATTAATACTTTGAATTGCAAGAGCAACTCTAACGGCATTGTATCCTTTTTCAAGTTTAAACCTATCCATTGCTGTCTCTGCATCAGAATTATACTTATTTATTACTTCGATAAAGCCATCTGTTTGTTGGGCAATTTTATCTTTCCATAAATAGTATTTATGAATATAATCGTTTGCCCAAAACTCGTCGGAGTCTGAATCCCATGGACGATTGCCTTGTCCCTTGGACATTCCGGAGGGTACCTGTCCGTGCCCATGTACCTGAAAAAGAGCAGGACTTGACTTTTTGTATTCATTTAGTTTTTCCTCAAATTCTTGCATATTTAAGTTCTCTATACGCTCAATGTGGACAATATCAATACTGTTTGCATGCACATCATATGGCCACGAACGGCTTATCTGAGCACGATCGGTAACAAAAGCTCTAACTTCGGCAGCATTTGATACCGAAGCTTTACCCACAGATACCTGACCGGATTTACTGTCTGTCTGTGGAGTATGTTGATCTTTCCCCTTTCCTTTAGTTTTTTCCTTAACAACTTTGGAACCTTTGTCTTTTAAATCTCTGAGATTTTGAGATTGAATACTAAGTGCTGAAAATAAAAATAAAGCAATAGTCGATAGTAGAATTAGTTTTTTCATAAATTCAATTAATTGGGTTAAGAATTTGTACTTATAATTATTTTTTTCGCAAATGTATAAAAATTATTTTATTACGTCCATTAAAAAATAATCATTTTTTTCTAACACTAGCTTTACTTAGGCTCAAATCTGATACTTAGCTTTTCATTCCATTTGTTGCTAAGATTTATTACTGCAGGTTTTCCGGTTTTGAGATTTTCCAGAGCACTTTTTTCTAGCCTTTCGTATTTAAAAGAGCCAAGTGCAAAATAGTCGTCAGTTGCCGGTGTTACATGAATTGGAGTTGTATTAAGTGCTACGCTTAATTCAATGTGAATTTGAGGATTCTCAGGCGTTGTACAAATCCAAAAATTATTGATATCATCTCCCCTATTTAGAATTCTTACATTATGAGAACCGTCACCAAGCCATTGCAATTTAATAACTTTAGGTGCTCCGTCATATTCTGCAAAATATGTTTCTGTACCATAAGGTAATAATACTTTGTATGGAGGAATAATGTCTTCGATGATTTTTTCGCCCGGCAAATTTACAGTAGGGATCTCTTCATCATCTGCAAATGCAATTACAAGGTCTTGCCAAACAAGTTCTGCCGCAGCATGACGTGGAGAGTGATATGAAATATAAACATCATATAATGGATTTGCCACTAAATCCTGTTTATAAGTATGATTCGGTCCTTCTTCTTTTTGCGGACAATTGCAAACCTCCACTATTTCGTACTTGTCTTTGGATGTTGCAAGATATAATTTATATACACCGGACACAACATCTTCGAACTTGTATTTTCCTCCGGGCATTGATTCTACTGTGTAATTATCCGGTGCAGGCTTAAAATCCGGTTCCAGAACTACTGTAAGAGTTCCTTCAATTGGTTTACCTTTACTATCTAAAATATTGCCTTCAACAATATTTCCTGTGCTGAAATACGAATAAAAGTTGGGAGCTTTTGCCCTTTCGGACCTCATTGTAGTTTTTGGAATTACTTTGCCGCTGCTATGTTCTTTAAAATCGCTCCAGTTAACCATATTGGTTATTTTTACGATAGCTTCTAAATCCTTAAATTGGGTATAATCAGTATAATCCTGAACACATTTTCTGAATTTTATTATCGGTAAATAATGACCCGGTGTAAAGTAGTGACTTATTGTTATTTCATAAGGATTTAATACTGCTCCCATGCTTTCAAACCTGTCGTGCCCTTTTCGTGAATTTGCCTTGTCGTCTCCGGGACCAACTCTAATGTAAGCAACTTCAGGGAGTTTGCTTAGCCAAGTTTGCTTATCCCAGAGTACTTTCCCACCTTTTTCATTATAATAGTAAACGTCTCCGAGAATTGAACCGTCATCAGGTTTTGTCATTATAATGCTTACATCGGTATATACCAATAAATCGAATCTTTCTCCATCTTTTACAAACTGATATGAATATCTTTCAGCATATAAATCTATCTCTCTGATATCCTCTGCTTCATTACGGCTAACCAGCCCACAAGAGAATATAAATTTACCTGTTTCAAGATGCATTTTGGGAGACATCTCAAAATCAAAACGGTCAAATTTCTGACGACTCATAAATGGATATATCTCTGCCAACAAAATATCTTTATCCATGTCATACAAACTGATTGATTCTTGCCCACGTTTTCGGACACCAACTTTAACACTGATAAAAAATCCGTATGGATCACAGTCGTCTTCAAGGAGTTTTTCAAGTCTTTCAATTGAAATTACAACTCTCTCTGCTATCATTTCATCAGGAGTTTTCTCCTGAGCGGATAGATTTAGCAATGTTATTGAAAAAATTATTGTGATTATTAGTATTAATGTCTTTTTCATATTTTGATTTTTTTATGTCAAAACTTCTAAGCTTTTAATGCTGAGATGATTACGTTTATATTCGTCTATTAAAACTCATGTGCAAGTTTTTGATAATGAAAGCAATAATTCAAGCATATAATAATGATATTAAATCCCAAGTTGATAGCAAAAATAATTAAATAATTTAATCTTGTGGTTTAAAATGGATATTCATAGTCGCACCTTGTGAATTTGTAAGTGTCTTATTTGCAGATTGCCCGTTTTTAAGTTGTTCAATAATGCTATAATCGAGTTGTTTCCATTCAAATGTTGATGGACTTTTGTCACTAAGTGCTCCTGCTGCAACAGGAATTAATAAAAAGACCCCCTCTTCATCGTTTTTCAATTCCACATCAAAATTAAGAAAAGCGAAAATGTGAGGCGATTCCATTTTACTACGTTTGATAGTAAAACTTCCTCCATCAATAATACATTCTTTCATTATGGGATTATTGATTTTTTTACTCAATACAATGCACTCCTCATCTGCTTCCTGAATCATTGAATAGAAACTGAATTTCCCGTATGGAGGAAGAATAACGGTAAATGGAGGTTTTAAGTCATACATGTCTACTGATTGACCTTTTGCAGGCTGCTCTATTACTGCGGGTTCTTGATGAATGTCGTCAGGAAATCCAATGCTTACATTTTTCCACATGACTTTAGCATCAAAAAGCTCTTTATTCTTGTACTCGGCAGTAATTGTGTAAAGTGTCTCGCCATATAAGAGATCCACAGAATACGTGTGGTTAGCACCCTCACGCTTTTGAGGACAATTACATACTTCTATTGTTTGTGCTTTATCCTTATTTCCTTCCGGATAAATGTCATAAACACCGGACTCAATTTCAGTAAATTCAAAAGTGCCATCGGGCTTAGATTTTACACTGCTTGTTTCAAACTTTGCAGGAGTGAATTTTGGTTTTATGATTATGTTTATGGATTTCTTTAATAGATCTCCTGTTCGAGTATCATATACAGTTCCTTGTATGGTGTTTCCCTTACTGAAATTTGATTTTAGATCGCCGGCTTTCATTGTTTCTGTTTTCAGGCTTGAGGAAGGAATAATTGTTCCATCCGCAAATTGGGTAAATTGATTCCAGTTGATACCGGTTTCCTCTAATTGTAGAATGACGGAAAAATTCTGAAATCTGTCAAAATTTGTAAAATCCTGATTGCATCCTCTAAATTCAACAACAGGTTGATAATAACCGGGAGAATAATCCCCCTGAACAACTAATTGTCCATTATGGTCGGGTTTACCTTTAATGTCGGGATTTTTTCCTGTGTTTGATGTTTTGCTGCCTGGTCCGACTCTAATATAAGCAACTTCCGGCAGTTTGTTTCCCCAAGATCCGTCCCAAAGCATTTCGTTGCCCTCCTTATCATAAAAATATAAATCTGTAACAACTGTTCCTCCACCTGGCTTTTCAACCAAGGCTACGGCACTTGTGTGAATTGTGTAGGCAGAAAATTTTCCATTTTGATTACCTTTATAGGTATATTGTCTTGCATGAACTAAATACTCTGACGTGTTGTCGGAAACAAGTTTTCCAAGATTTCCTGAGGCATAAATGTATTGCCCCGGTTTTTTGAACACCTTTACATCACGGTCGAAATTGAATTTAAAGAAATTTTCTTTGCTGTTAAAGAGGCTTGCCTGATAATGTAAATCATCAAACGTGCTTTGGTTTTCATAAAGAGAGTAAGCAGTTGCTTCCGCCTCCTGATTGGATATTTTTACAGACAGAATGAAACCGTATGGGTCTTTGTCTTTGAGGGCTGCTTGCAACTCAGAGATTGTCTTCGTAAATTGCTGACTGATTGCTGTTTCAAGATTATCATATTCCGAGATTTGTTCTTGCGAATATGTAAGATAACTGCAAAAAAAACCAATTATTAAAAATATTAGCTTTACAAAATTCATATTTGTCTTTTTAATAGTGCTTAATCATTGTCGTCATCGTCATCGAAATCTTCACCCATAAATAGTTCGATCATATCAAGATAATTGCCATGCTGGGTATATTCCACACCTGCGATTTTTTCGAATTTAGATGTTGCAACCGGAATATTCTTTTTAAAGACTGTTGCGGTCTCAATGCTGGTAAGCCCCATGATATTTGTTTCAGATTTTAAGGTAACTGATTTACAATTCCAAATTTTTGTTCCCCAAAGTGAAAAAACATCACATTGGCAACCTAGAATCATTTCTGAAGGCAGTTTTTGCCCTCCCAAGCTGTCAATTATGGCTTTTGCGTACTCCTCCATTTCTTTCTCTGACATTTCTTCAAAGTCGGAATAATTAATTAGACCCTCCAAACTGCTCTCTTGCCCTGTCATTGTGTTTAAATCAACAGTCCAGAATGTTGTTCCGTTTTTAATTTCAACAGAATTAGTTATGTTTTCTTGAGTCATTCCAAAGATTTTTGTTTTGCTGGTAGATTCTATCTCTGTGCGAGTTTTTGCTCCGTAATCATCCCACCACAATTTTTTTGTACCCTCAGCATTTCCTGAGATTTCATATTCTACATAACCGGATTTTAAATGATAAATCTTTTGGTTGGATTGTGCAAAACATACGGTAGCACTCATTAAGACTATTGTACAAATAATTTTAAGTTTCATAATTCAAGATATTAATATTAAAATTTAACGAATTCTACTCTTCTATTTTGAGCTTTGCCTTCGGCTGTCGAGTTGTCTGATATTGGTTTTGATTCTCCAAATCCTTTTGATGCTAATCTAGATTTATCAATGCCCATTTCGATTAGTTTGTTCATAACCGCTTTTGCTCTGTCTTCGGAAAGTTTTTGATTTGAAGCCTCATCTCCATCGCTGTCGGTGTGTCCTTCAACTGAGAAATTGATTTCAGGATTTTTTTGCATGACATACAAGATTTCATTTAATGGACCCATTGATTCAGGCTTTAAAGTTGCTTTTCCTACGTCAAAACGAATACCTGTAACAATTATTTTACCGTCTTGCATTGCTCTGTCGTAATAGGGAACTCCTCCTTCAGCAATGCGTACGTTTTTCATATATTTAGATGGTTTTGTGTCTCTATAAACCTCTCCCTCAACAGTCATTCCTGTAGGCTTGCCCTGATAACGAGGGATGTTTACTAATCTTGTATCATCAAGATATGCTTTTAGTTGTCCATTGGTATATGCGATAGAGACTCTTTTCCATCCGCCCGGATCTTTTTGTCTTGAGGGACTTTCGGGTAGTGTCCCGGAAAAATCTCCAATAGTAATACCATTAACATAAACGACAACATATTGATTATTCTCAGCACGTTGATTTTTTTTATCCCATAAATAAATATAATAACGATGATGCAAATATTCCGCAGGAAAATACAAATCCATTTCTATTGTAAAAATATCCGGCAGATATGACTTGTCGGCATCTTTAATGTAAGGCATAACTTCAGTATTATTAGCCATAAAACATATAACATTTTCGTTGTCAACATTTACAATTTCGGCTACTCCTGAATTTAAATCCCAACGACTCGGGAACTCTCCATTTCGTTCGGAATTTGATGGTCCGTCCTCAAATATAACTTGATCCCCGGGTACAAAATCAAACTTATTCCATACTAGTGTGTTTTGGGGAGCTTTAGGTTCTGTATTTCCACCAGATTTGTTATCACCCGACTGGTTATTATTTGGTTTTGCATTGTCATCGCCGCCTACCATTTCGGGCTCATTATTTTTGTCAGACTTGTTCTCTTTCCCTTTTTTGTTTTCTTTGCCTTTTTTTCCACTTCCTTCGATGTCATCTAATGCTTCGTCAACAGCTTTATCAATATTTCTTTCGATGCGATTTTCGATTTTGTTTTCTGTTTTTTTCTTAGCTTTTTTCACCACTTTGTTTAAATCAACCTGAGCACTTCCAGAGATTGCTGCACCAATAACAAAAACAAGGATTAATAATAAACTTTGTACTTTCATAATCTATTCTTTAATTTAAACTTAATAAAACATAATTTTCTTGACAAAACTATAGTAATTATTAAATGAATAATCAGTGTACTTGATACTGTAGTGATAAACTTTGAAATTGTGTTATATTAGAAGATTTGTGGAAAAACTCTCGATATAAGAAAGCCTCGCAAAAAGGTAAAAATCATTGATAAGTGGAAAGTTTATTCCTTATTTTAATCTTGCTTTGAGTATTTTTTGAACAATCTCACTCCACAGGAACAAATCTTACAGTCATATCATAAACCTTGTGAGTTGGAAATACAATTTCGGCAGGACTTCCTGATTTTAGTTTTTCTATTGTTGCTGTATTTAAAACATCCCATTTAAAAAAAGTCCCATCCGGGGTATTATCAACCGTTACTTGGAAAGGATTCCCATCATTATCGTAACAGGTTAAATCTATGCACAATTCCATATGGATTTTGTTGTGTCGCTTTGTTTTAAGAATTGAAAAACTGTTAATGTGGTCGCCCCTTTTGTTGATTTTACAGTCTGAAATTCCCCACGAAATAACTTCGGGAGCAGTTTCAACAATAGAACTGTAATAGGTGTCAATTCCTGTTGGAGGTTCATTAATTTTAAAGGGCGGACTGATACTGCGAACGAGCATCATATCATATGCATTATATACGGTAATTGAATCATCCTCCATAAATGCAATTTCAACATTGCGCCACACCACTTCCATAGAACCCATAATATTCGATGGAGATTTAAAACTTACAAATATATCGTATGCGGGGATTGCTTTTAAGTCCTGTACATACCTATGATTGGGACCTTCTCCTTCTTGCGGACAATTGCAAACCTCCACAGTAACATAATTGTCTTTTGATGTAGCCAGGTAAAGCTTATAAACTCCTGACTCTACATCCTCAAACTCATATTTACCTCCGGGCATTGATTCTACTGTAAGTATTCCGGGAGCAGGCTCGAAATCAGGTTCGAGAATAACTGTAACAGTTTCTTCAATCGGATTACCCTTGCTGTCTAAAATATTTCCTTCAACAATATTGCCTGTGCTGAAATATGAATGAAAATTTGGAGCCTTAGCTCTTTCAGCTTTCATCGTGGTTTTGGGAATTACTTTGCCAGTTGAGTGTTCCTTAAAATCGCTCCAGTTGACAAGATTCGTAATTTTTACAATTGCTTCGAGATGTTTAAAATTGTTGTATTCGGTGTAATCCTGAACGCATTTTCTGAATTTTATAACAGGTAAATAATGTCCGGGAGTAAAGTAATTACTGATTGTAATTTCATATGGATTTGATACTGCACCCAAAGTTTCATATCTGTCATATCCTTTTCGTGAGTTTGCATTATCATCTCCGGGTCCAACTCTTATATAAGCAACTTGGGGAAGTTTATTCAACCATGTTTGCTTGTCCCATAATATTTTCCCTCCATCTTTAGTGTGATAGTAAACATCTCCTAGTATAGATCCGTCATTTGGTTTTGTCATAACAATGCTTATATCTGTATGAACAATTAAGTCGAATCTTTCTCCATTTTTCACAATTTGATAAGTATATCGCTCGGCATACAATTCTATATCCCTAATATCTTCTGCGTTTCCTCTGCTAACAAGTCCGCATGAAAACAAGAATTTGCCTTCACCTAAAAATATTTTTGGTTGCATTTCGAAATCAAAACGATTAAATTTTTGACGCGCCATAAACGGGTTTATTTCTGCAAGCAAAACATCTTTATCCATATTATACATACTGATTTGTCCGTCTTTTCTAACGGCAGCTTTTATGCTTACAGCAAATCCGTATGGATCGCAATCGGCTTCAAGAGAATTTTCCAACTCGGCAATGCTTGTTCGTAGTCGATTTGCTATCATTGCATCGGGGTCGTTTGATTGCGCAAACAACAAGTTCGAAAATACAGTAAAAAGAATTAAGATTGAGATAATTTCTCTTTTCATAATGTACTGGTGTTAAATTGTTTATGGGATGTGATATTGAAATTTCAAAAGCTCGCCGTCATTCTTTTTGTCGTACAAATCTTCAACTACATCACCGAAAGGTGGGGAGAAAATAATTCCGTTTGGCAGATTTATAAAACTTTCGCCCTCCCCGTAAGTATTTAGCAGAGATTTGTAAGACTCGTTAAGAGTTTCATCCATTTGAGCAGTAACAGAAATTAAAGATTTAAACTCTGTGCCGGTTTCGGACTTAGTAATATCTATAATCGTTCCTTTAAGTCTGTATTCTATTGGGATTTCTGAGGGCCAGTTTACTGCGGCAGGTTTCATATTTGCAAGTCCTGAGCTTTTAAAGAACGACTCCATTTCGCTTTTGTTATGATTTCCCGTACTACTAATTGTAAGCACAGCGTTTATAAATTTCAAATCTGCATTAAACATTTTCATATCGCGAAATTCTGCATACTCAACCTGCACGCCTTCAAATTCATAAGGAACACCTGTCCACATTGGTTCGTCTGTTCTCAGATACATAGTAAAAATCAAAACTCCTCCGGAATTATTCATAAAAGAAATGCTATATTCGGTTTCGGCATAATCTCCGTGCTCATCACCATAATAATCGTTTTCGTTGTCAAGATCTTCATCGCCCTCATTGGGAATTATTGTAAAACCCTGAATTTTCACATTACTAATTGCTTTTTCGAAATCTTCAAACGAAATCAGGATGTTTTGTGATAGTCCGATTGATGCTAAAAATGCAGTAATCAGTGCTAATAAAACTAGTTTTTTCATAGTATATATATTAAAAATTACTCAAATTTTACAAATTCCACTCTTCTATTTTCAGCTTTTCCTTCGGCTGAAGAATTATCGGCAATTGGATTTGTTAGTCCAAAACCTTGATATTTAAGTCTGTTTTTATCAATTCCCATACTGATAAGTTGGTTCATTACAGTTAATGCTCTGTCTTGGGATAGTTTTAGGTTTGATTCTGCATTTCCGTCGCTATCTGTATGACCTTCTACAGAAAATTTAAGCTCGGGATGTTTAGTCATAAGATTATAGATATCATTTATAACACCCATAGATTCGGGTTTAAGGCTTGATTTAGCCACATCGAATCGGATTCCGCTTGTTACTATTTTTCCATCCGTAAGCAGTTTGTCGTACAATGGGACAGCTCCCTCGGCAATACGAATATTTTTGATAAAACCTGTATGGTCTCTCCCTGATGTGTTATGATAAGCAATTGTTATCCCACAAGGATTAAAATCCATATTTGGAATATTTATCAATCTTGCATCATCTAGATAAACTTTTAATGCTCTAGTATTAAAAGAAATTGAAACACGTCTCCAACCGGGTTTGGACATCTTTCCCTCATCACTTCCTGCAATAAATCCGGGATAATAGTTTCTATCTCCATTTGCAAAATCTGCAGAATTCTGATAAACCCTTATTCTGTCATTTTTATTTTTAGCTCCATTAAGTTTAGTGTTTAACTGAACCTGATTTTTACCATCGTAAAACAGAACTCTGTAAACACGTTGCGGTATATCAAAATATGCATCAAATTCAATAGTAAACTGATCGGGCAAGTAATCTACACTACTGTTTTTCATCAAAGGAACAATTCCTCCTCTTCCGTTAGCATTACATTTTCTGAACATAATCACATTTTCACCCTCAAATTCAGCATTTTCGATAAGCCCATCAACTAAATCCCATCTACTTGGAAATTCTCCGTTACGCTCTCCGTCGAGATTATCCTCAAAAATAATTACATCTCCCGGAATAAAATCATAGGAGTCCCAAACCATTTTATTGGCAGATTCCTGTGCGAAAATATTCACTGAAATTGTCCCTGCAATAAACATTGCTACAATAAAAAATACTATTCTTTTCATTTTTTAAAAAATTTAGTCATTATCAAATGCTCTTAAAATCATTTAACACAAATATATATCTGAATATAATATAAAACACTATTAACTTGAAACCGTACCATAATAGTTTGAATCTGTAGATTAAAAATATATCCAGTGTCCTCTCAGCTCTCCTTTGGTATTAAATTGTAAAGCGGGAAAAGGCACTTTAATAATATTTAAACCCCTAAATAGCACCTCAAGGAAAGTTGAATTAGTCGGAATTTTTGTCCAGTCTACATCTAGAGAAAGGAAAAACTGCCTGTATCTCTGAGTTTCGGGAATTATCACTCCGTTATATTGAGTAATATTTTCAAATTCACCGAACATTCCTCCAGCACTATATCCTGTTGCAATATTTAGCCATGGAGGTAACCAATCATTTTTAATTATGCTATTTATATTGGCAGAAAACCAGTATGTATGCCCATTGTAATCATCTTGCAGTCCCTCCAAAGGCTTGTTCCCAAGATATCCATTTGCCATCTCTGCATAAACTGTGGGCCAATACGAAAATTTCATTAGCACTATTTGATTGTCGAAAAAATATTCTTGAGTAGCCATAAGAACGCTACCCATAGTATTTGCTGCTATATCTCCCCACGAAAAACCCCAACCTTCATTTAGTCCATCAGCTATTTCTATAGGAAGCTGCATTAAAAATCCCATTGAACCTCCTATTATCAATGCCTTGTTTTTGGGGACACCTACTTTTCTTAAACTATAATAACTAAAATTACTTTCTACAAATGCAGTAGTAGCATGTCCAAATTTGTCTATTTGATTATATCCCGCTATATCATTATAAAAATGAAATGGAACCTTGTCTCTGTCTTTATACCAAACATGATTCAAATAAACAAGACCTCCTGTATATAATGCTACATGGCTACCTGCTACCCAAAATAATCCGTTTCTATTTATACTATCAGGATATTCAACTCTGCTTTTAAGACAATGTGACTTGAATAAAGTTTCTTTTGAGTTTGCATTTAACGCTATTGTAATTAATAAAAATAAACAAAACAGTATATACCTCATAAAATAAATTCGTTATTGATTATTATTTATAATTTTCATGTTATCAAGGATTTTTTCTCTTCCTGCTCTCATTAAAGAAGTCTTTGTATAATCGGTTTTAAATTTACTATCTGTGTCATCAATGCTTATATCAGAAATATTCTCAATTTGTGATAATATTTCAAATTCTTCATGCATATGTTTAGTAAGATTTCTATTGTGAGGACATACATCCTGACAAATATCACAACCGAAAATTTGATTCGTCATTTTTATGGCAACAGAATTGGGAATTTTGCTTTTATTTTCAACGGTATGGTAGGAAATACATTTTCTGGCATCAAGACCATAGTCGCTGAGGGCTCCAGTTGGGCATGAATCAATACAAAGAGAACAATCTTCACAACTAATCATTTTTATTACGTCAGGTTGCAATTCAAGATTAGTAATCATAACTCCAATAAAACAAAAAGATCCAAGCTTGCGATTAATTAAACATTTGTTTTTTCCAATAAACCCGAGACCAGCCTTTACAGCCATACTTCTCTCAAATATAGGAGCAGTGTCAACAAAACATTTTGCACTGAGTTCAGGCATATTTTCTTTTAAAATGTTCAACATATTATTTAATTTACTCTTGATAATGCTGTGATAATCTGCGCCATATGCATATTTAGAGACTGTATATTTATTCTGTTTAAATTTATCTTCTGAATAATAGTTTACTAAAAAAACAATAATTGATTTTGCTTCCGGAAAAAGTAAATTGGGTTTATTTCGAATATCGATATTTTTTTCTAAAAAGCGCATCTCAGCATTCATTCCCTTGTCTAGCCAAGTTCTTAAGAACTTAGTATCTTCTGTCATTTCTGACAAAGTGCAAATTCCTACTTCATCAAACCCACACCCAAAAGCAACGCTTTTAATATAAGATGATAATGATCTGTTATTAAAACAATTAGTCGTTTCGATATGTTTTACCTTTACTATAAATATTCTCGGATCGCACTCCAAAACTATATTTTACACAACTCCCTTGCAACTCAAATCCGGTTAAATGCTCGTATGATATAACTTCGGTTTTCCCTTCTTTAAAGTACTTCAAATTTCCATGCTGGTCAGTATATACCACAACATTATTTTTCACTAGATACTGATTTGGAATAAAATTTTCAAGAGTATACTCCTTGCCATCATAGTAAACTTTAAAATAATTTTGTACTCCATATACGATTAACTTATCAACAGCATGATAGAAATTTGGGCTATGCATAGAAATTGTAGAAAACTTATAATTATAAAAAACTTTCAGGTAATTTGAGTTGTCAACGTAAGCAAGAATACCATCTGCCACTTGATAACTTATTGGCTCAAATGGTTCAACCTCGTAAAAGTCTCCTTTATAAAAAATCTGAAAATTATTCATTGGCTCCTCAACAAATGCTACAATGTCTTGTCCTGCTTTTATTGATTTAGCTCTATCCTTGTAAAACACTTCAAATATTTCTCCTTGGTAGAAAATATTAACATTATTTCTGCTATCAGTAAAAACCACAGTATTTTTTCCTGTTTGAAAATCCTTTAAGTCATCTGATGCAAGGGCATCGTCCAATTCAAATACCTTATGCCCATAATACACATTAAGTTTTCTGTCAAGATCATCAAACCAAACAAGAACATCGTCGTTAACTTCCCAATATGGAACTGATACTCCCATGGTTTTAATATTCCCGTTATCAAAAACTTTTAATTGTCTGTTAAGCCTAAAAGCTATGAGATTATTGGTAACTCTATATTCAGAAACAAAATTACTTGCATTAAATGTATAATTATTATGATAAATTTTTAAACTTCCGAGATTATCTTCGTAAGCAATTGAATTATTTCCAGTCTGATATGATCTTATTGGAAGATGTTCAACTTGTTTCATTTCGCCATTATCAAAAATCAAAACTCTATTAAGATAATCGCTTAAAATTGCGAGATTTTGAGATTCTAAACAAAAAGATGCGTAAGCAAAACAAATAATTAGGACAAATTTTAAATAATTTTCTTTCATTTCGGTTTTTTAGAAAAACAAATATAATCATTTATGTAAAAAATTATACTTTTGCTTTCAAATTTAACAAATAGTTTGCCAATATATAAAATACTTGACAATGAAAAAGTTGAAGGTAATATCAGATTTAGGAGAATTTGGTTTAATAAAACATTTAACAGATGGATTTGATTCTGAAAACACATCAGTAATTAAAGGAATTGGTGACGATGCTGCGGTAATTAAAAATATTGGAAATTCTAGTATAATTACTACAGATATGCTGGTTGAGGGCATACACTTTGATTTAGTGTATACTCCTTTGAAACATCTAGGTTATAAATCTGTAGTTGTAAATCTTAGTGATGTTTATGCAATGAATTGCAATCCATCGCATATAACGGTTTCCATCGCAATAAGTAATAAGTTCTCTCTAAACGCAATTGAGGAACTTTATTCCGGGATAAAACTTGCATGTGAAAAATACGGGGTTTCTTTAATTGGAGGAGATACCAGCTCTTCTGTAACAGGTTTGATGATAAGTGTTACTGCAATTGGTCAGTCGGATAAAAATAACATTGTATATAGAAGCGGAGCAAAGAAGAATGATTTGATTTGTGTATCTGGCGACCTTGGGGGAGCATATCTTGGTCTACAGCTATTAGAAAGAGAGAAAGAAATATTTTTAATCGACAGAAAGATCCAACCTGAACTAAAAGACTGTGAGTATATTCTTCAACGACAGTTAAGACCTGAAGCAAGAAAGGACATCATTGATTTTTTCAGGCGAAATAAGATAAAACCAAATTCGATGATTGACATAAGCGATGGTTTATCTTCTGAAATAATTCACATTTGCGAACAATCGGGCACCGGAGCAAAAGTTTTTGAAGAAAAAATTCCTATTCATCCTCAAAGCATACAGTTTTCAGAACAATTTAAACTTGACCCCGGTATAGCCGCACTCAATGGAGGAGAAGATTACGAACTACTTTTCACAATAGGTATGGATAAATTGGAAACTCTGCAAAAAAACTCGGATATAACTGTCATTGGATATATTTGCGACAAAAAAGAGGGCTTAAATCTGGTGTCGGAAAACGGAGTATATGTGCCCTTGGAGGCACAGGGATGGAATCCTTTAAAATAATCTATTTATCAAAATATCCTTTAATAATTCCTCTTTTCGAATTCCTGATAAACAGAATGACTTCATCTCGTTCTTTTGATGCAGGCAATTCTGCTTCAATATATTCTACTGCTTGAGAGTTGTTCATCCCTTTAGCATAAAGATGTCTATAAATATCTTGAATGGCTGCAATTTTTTCATTACAAAAACCTCTTCTTCTCAGACCAATTGAATTTACGCCTGCATATGATAGCGGATAACGTGCGGCTTTAATGAATGGAGGAACATCTTTTCCAACAAGAGAGCCTCCTGCCAGTATTGTATGGGCACCTACACGACAGAATTGATGAACTAGTGTATTTGCACTTAATATTGCAAAGTCATCAACAATCACTTCTCCACCAAGGTTCACGCCATTAACCAGAATAACATTATCGCCAACAATACAATCATGGGCAATATGAACATAAGCCATTAAAAGGCAATTTGATCCTACTACTGTTTTTCTTTTGGCTGCGGTGCCTCTGTTTAAAGTAACACATTCTCTAATTGTTGTATTATCACCAACTATAACCAAAGACTCTTCTCCTTGAAACTTTAAATCTTGCGGAACAGCACCAATAACTGCCCCCGGAAATATTTTGCAATTTTTCCCAATACGAGAGCCTTCCATAATTGTTACGTTTGATGCTATCCATGTACCTTCACCAATCTCAACGTTTTTATGAATTGTGACAAAAGGTTCGATCACAACATTTCCTGCAATTTTTGCATCAGGATGGACAAATGCTAATGGTTGATTCATATTTATTTTTTTTGTTTTACAATTTGAGCCAACATTTCGGCTTCACTTACAAGGACCTTGCCAACATAAGCTTCTCCTTTCATGTTTGCAATGCCTCGTTTAATTGGCTGTAGTAGTGTGAGTTTCATCACAAGAGTGTCGCCCGGAACAACTTTTTTACGAAATTTTACATTATCAATTTTAAGAAAATATGTAAGATAATTCTCTGGATCTTGGACAGAATTCAAAACAAGAATACCGCCGGTTTGAGCCATAGCTTCTACTTGCAATACTCCCGGGAAGACCGGCTCATCAGGGAAGTGCCCAGGGAAAAAATATTCATCAGATGTTACGTTCTTAATTCCTATAACCTCTTTTTCAGTTAGAGAAAGGACCTTGTCAACAAATAAAAATGGAAATCTATGCGGCAAAAACGCCATGATTTCCTTTTGTCCCATTAAAATTTCATCATCTGGATTGTATTCAGGAATATTACTATTATTCTCTTTCTTATTAATCGAAGAAATGATACTATTTCTAATCAATTTTGCAAATTCAGTATTTCCGAAATGTCCAGGTTTTCGAGCAACAATATTCCCGTTAAACCTGAAACCAGTAAGGGCTAAGTCTCCCAATAAATCTAAAAGCTTATGCCGAGCGGGTTCATTATTAAACTGCAATTTTGTATTGTTTAATACTCCTTGCTTTTGAATTTTAATTCCAGGTTTATCAAATATTTTTGCTAGCCTGTCAATTTCTTCTTGGGAACAGTCTTTATCAACAATAACAATAGCATTATCAAGATCTCCGCCTTTAATAAGGTTTAAACGTAAAAGAGGTTCTAACTCACTGAAAAACACAAAAGTTCTGCAAATCGATATCTCTTTAGTAAAGTTTCTGATATTATCAAGAATTGCAAACTGATTTGAGAGGATATCTGACTTATAATCAATCAGGACATTAAATTTTAAAGATTTATCAGGAAATACTTGCAGATTGATGTCTCTTTCCTCATCTATAAAAGAAATTGTTTCAGACAATTCGTAAACCTTTAATCGACTGTCTTGCTCTTTTATACCTGCTTTATGTAATGCTTCAACGAAAAACTTTGCACTTCCGTCAAGAATGGGAACTTCAGCTCCATTTATTTCAAAATATACATTGTCGACACCTAGAGAATAGCAAGAAGCAAGTAAGTGCTCTACAGTACTTACCGAAGCATTATTTTCAGTGATTGTTGTGCTTCTAGCGGTATCTGTAACATTATCTGCAATTGCCCTAATCTGAGGTTTCGACTCAATGTCTGTTCTAATAAAAACATATCCTGTATCAGGAGGTGCGGGTAAAATCTTAAGTGTTGTTATTTGTCCGTTGTGTAAGCCTGAACCAATTAAACTAATTTCTTTCTTAATTGTTTTCTGCTTTAAATATTCTTCCATATATCCGGCTCTAAAAAATGCTTTTATGACTTAGCAAAAATACAACATATTAATAAATTACAAAATAAAGATTAATTTTACCTTAATTTCTTGCTCGTATTATAATTGTGACTACATATGCTTATTTTAATGCTTTTTATATAGCTATTTCGCTAACTAAAATATGAAATCCAATAACTCAACAGTTATAAAAAAAATTCAAGAGGCTTATTTTCCGACTTTTTTTTCAAATTCTTCAATTTTTTTATTAAGATTTCCTAAGTTTTTAAAATGTATGTATGATTTATGAAAATCTTTAATGTTAAATGCCGGAGATCCCATCAAAATAGTATCTTCTTTTGATACTGACTTTGAAACTCCTGATTGAGCCGCAAGTTTTGTTTTATCTGCGATTTTAATATGAGGAGATATTCCTATTTGACCTCCAAACATACAATTTCTTCCAATTTTTGCAGAGCCTGCTATACCAGACTGAGCAGCAATAACCGTATTTTCTCCTAAATCGACATTGTGAGCTACATGAACCTGATTATCAAGTTTTACTCCTTTCCGAATAATAGTAGACCCTATGGTTGCTCGGTCAATTGTAACTAAAGCTCCTATTTCGACATTATCTTCAACAATTACATTACCAATTTGAGCAATTTTCACAAATTCACTATTTTCATTTGGGGCAAATCCAAAACCGTCTGCACCGATTACTGTCCCTGCATGAACAATACAATTATCTCCGATCACACAATTATTGTAAACTGTAACTTGAGGATGCAAAATTGTGTTTGAGCCTATTATAACATTCTCTCCCAAAAAAACTCCGGGATAAACTGCAGAATTATCACCCAAGCATACATTTTTGCTTAAATAAGCAAATGAGCCAACAAATACATCCTTGCCCATTTTAACAGTTTTGTGCACAAATGATTTTTTTTCTATACCTTTAGGTTTTGTCTTGATTTTATTATACATATCAAGAAGTATAGCCACAGATTTATATGCGTCCTCAACTTTAATAAGTACAGATTTTATAGGCTTAGCAGGCACAAAGTCCTGATTTACAATTACAATAGACGCCTCAGTATTATAAATATGTTCAGTATACTTTTTATTTGCTAAAAAACTTATACTTCCAGACTTACCCTCCTCAATTTTCGAAAAACTGCTAACTCTGGTATTACTATCTCCTACAACTTCTCCTTTTAATAAATCGGAAATTTGTGCTGCAGTAAATTCCATAATTTTAATTTAATTAAAACAAATCTTTTGGAGCACAAACATAATATTTTTTTATGACTTTACTAAGTATAGACATATTCAAAATATCTGACGCCTCAGAAATATCGCTAATCTTATCACGAAATAATATATTAATTTTATCGTCTAGAACACTATAGGCCTTATTCGATACATTTCCGGGAAAAACGTAGTAATGTGTTAATTCTTTAGAATAGCCTGATTTTAATAAAAACTTTTTCTCAAGAACTTCAAGACGTTCAGAGTCGTACATTTCCTTACTTAGTATTAATTTGGGGAGTTTGCGGTTCAAGATTGCTTGAGATAAATCCTTCAGAACTTTATCATTAGATTCTGCCCATTTTTTAATTAAATGATAAACGTCGTAATCATCAATTGATGCAAATTTTTCAACAAGTACCTCATCGTTTGAGAATTTATTAGTCAAGAAATAAGACAAGTTCTCGAAACCATAAAAATCTTTCCCTGTTAAAAATAAATCCTTAATCCGTTTGAAGATTTTCATCAGTACTAATTCTGCCGCTAAAGCAGTTTTGTGCATATAAACCTGCCAGTACATTAGGCGGCGGGCAATTAGAAATTTTTCAACACTATATATTCCTTTTGCATCAACAACGAGTTGATCCTTATGTACATTAAGCATTTTTATTATTCTATCAGAGCCTATAACCCCTTCCGATACGCCTGTAAAAAAGCTATCTCTACGAAGATAATCAAGCCTATCCATATCAAGCTGACCTGACACTAATTGATGTAAAAACCTTTTAGAGTATTCATTTTTAAATATTCTAATAGCAAGGTCTAAACTCCCTCCAAATTGTTTATTAAGCGCATTCATAAACTTTAGTGAAATATCTTCATGATTCATGCTTTCGATAATACTGTTTTCAAGGCTATGTGAAAATGGCGCATGCCCAATATCATGTAATAAGATTGCTATCATTACAGACTCTTTTTCCTCATCAGTGATTTCTACTCCTTTGCTAACAAGAACATTAATTGCCTCCGACATAAGATGCATTGCTCCAATTGAATGCTGAAAACGAGAATGTATGGCCCCCGGATATACCAGATAACTTAAGCCTAGTTGCCTTATCCGTCTTAATCTCTGAAAATATGGATGCTCAATTAATTCGAAGATTAATCCTGATGGAAGATTTATAAAACCATAAACCGGATCGTTAACTATTTTCTTTTTTGAGTGCAAAACGGTACTTTTATTGCGGCAAAGTTATTTATTTTTATCTAATAAAAATGACTGGCACAAAAATTGTTTTTATAAACACTATAATATCTTAAATGTTTGATTTATTGTTTTTTTTGATTTATTTTGTTGTTATTTTAGTTGAATTTTAATCTTTAAAATATGAAATATTTATTACTAATTGTGTGTGCTATAATCTCATTAACTTCATTTTCTCAAGTGGATAGAGATGATTTTGAAAGGTTTAAACGAGAATATGAAGAAGGTATAAACAGAGAAAGAGAGAACTTTCAGAAATACAAAGAGGCGAGAGATAAGGAGTTTGCAGATTTTCTAAAAAAAGACTGGGAAAACTTTCAGTTGTTTGCTGCCGGCAAACCAATTTCAACTCCAGGTCCTGAAATAATTCCAATTGTAGAAATCCCTATCTTTAAAATCCCTCAGTCAAACATATCTTTAATTCCTGTTGCTGAACTCAAGCCAATACAAATTCAAGCTCGTCCGATTTTAGTTCAGAATATCCCTATTCTGGTGAAAAATATTGATCGAATAAAGATTGATTTTTATGGCACACTGATTGATTTTGAAGTAGAAAAAAATATTTCGAAAATTCAATTCGATAATATATCTGAAAACTCTATTTCTAAATTCTGGACTGATTTATCTGACACAGAACACTATCAACTAATTGAACAATTACTTGAAGTAAAAAACAGAATGTATTTGAATGACTTTGCATTATTAAAACTCACTGAAATTGTTTCTGAAGAAATTATGAAAGATAATAGATCTGCAAAATTATTGTGCTGGTTCCTGCTTAATAAAACCGGATATAATGTTAAGGCGGGGTATTCAGGAAACAATATTTATCTTTTGATACCTTCACAAAATCAATTGTACTCTTATCCTTTTTACACATTTAATAATATTAAATATTATATTTTTGACAAAAGTGTGAAAAGTTTAAAAACATACGATGGCGATTATCCAAATGCCACTAAAACTTTCGATTTTAATATGTACCAAGCTCCCTTGCTTGATGAAAACAAAGCAGAAAGAAGTATCAGTTTCAATCACAAAGGCAAATCATATTCAATGATAATTGACTATAATTTAAATCATATAAAATTTTATAATGATTATCCTCAAGGAGATATAAGAATATTTTTTGACGCAGGAATGTCCGCAACTGCCAAAAACTCTTTAATAATGAATCTTGATTCCATACTATATAAAATGGATGAGATAAGCGCTGCTGATTTCTTATTAAGAATGACACAAACTGCTTTTGAATACCAAACTGATGATGATCAATTTGGTGCAGAAAAGTATTTTTTCCCTGAGGAGGTTTTGCATTATCCTTATTCAGATTGTGAAGATCGTTCAGTATTCTTTGCTTATCTGATTACTGAATTTTTACAATTGCCTGTTTTAGGATTAAACTATCCCGGACATATAGCAACTGCTGTAAAATTTAATGAGACTGTCAAAGGTTCATACTTTGTTTATAATGATAATAGATATGTTGTATGTGACCCAACTTACATAAATGCACCAATAGGATTGGCAATGCCTGAGTTTAAAAATTCAGAAGTAAAACTTCTCGGACTTAACACGATAATTTTCGAAAATAAGCAATTTAATGAACTATGGAATAATCTAGTTTCAAATGGGGTTTACAGATTTTCTAACAATAGCGATATTATTCAAATTGACAATAATCAATTTGCTGCTGTAGGTTATATTTCTGATAGTGTTTATATCAAAGATAAATGGATAAAAAATGATAAAAATAATTCTCAGATAATAATTCTTATTAGCAATAATAAAGGTGAAATAATAAATTATAGGCTAATTCAATCAAATGTACAAGCAATGGTATATGGAATTGGGTTTGATGCAGGAAAGCTATACATTGCCGGGAATTTTACAGGAAATCTAATTTGTGAAAACAATTCTATCCAAGCAAGCGAACGCGAAGTATTCATCGCATCATTTAATAAAGGTTTAGCTAATTTATGGATAAAAAACACAGGAATTAATCATGAAGATATTAGCAAGTCAACATATTTTACAGTTCTTACTGACACAACAGGACAAATAAAAGAAAAGCTTTTCATCAATGAACAGAGTTTTGAAGACTATAGCGCTGTTGAAATCTCTGGCGACAATATTTTATTTTCAGGATATTTTGATGGAATTTCTCTTCAGCTAGTTGACAGTGAAATTTATACTAAAAGGAATGCATTTCAATTTGCACAAACTCTTAATCAACTTAACGACTATTATCTTTCGCAGTTTTATAACCCTTCGATTTCAGGTATTTTTGCATTTACCACAATAATGCAGGGAGGAAACTTTAATATTGGGGGTCGCGAACTATTGGCATCAGTAAAAGCAATTAATCCTGAATTTGAGAACATGTATCCCAAGCTCTCCGGAAATTTGAGAGATATTCGTAAAATTGAAAGTGAAAATGGAATTATTACAGTTTATACTTCGCTATTGAGCAATTTTAAAAGCGGATCTCTAGTATTTAGCAATAGATCGAAATTGAGAATAAGAAATTTCCTAAACGGAAATATGCAAATCTACGTATTGTCAGGAGTTAACTATAGACCATTCATAAAAAACTATGATGTAAATTATATAAAAGTGTTCAGAATAAATGGAGACATTCTGATTGATTTCAATTTGAACAAAGACCAGAAAATTCTAAATATGAAAAAAGATTTACTAAAATAATTCTATCTTTGCATGGTTGTAATAAATACATGTAACACAAAAGCGTGAAAGGAGATATAATATGAAGAAATTTGCCATTATAATGATTATTCTTGTCGGCAGCACGACATTGATTCCATCATGTACAACAAAAAAAATGATAAAGAAAGCGTCCAAGTTTGAACAATCCGGAATGCATTCAGACGCTGCTGAGATCTATTATCAGGTACTACTACGTAAAAAAACAAATATTGATGCACTAACGGGACTTAAAAGATCTGGCGAATTTACTTTAGGAGCAAAACTTTCACAGTTCAACAGAGCTTACAATGAACAAAAAAACAAGGAAGCTGTGCATTATTATCTTGATGCTCAAGCGTATCATGAAAAAATTAAAAGAGTTGGAGTGCAATTGAATTTCCCTTCTTTCTATACAGAGTATTACAATGAGGTAAAGGATATTTATCTTGAAGATAAATACTTTGAGGGGATGAATTACCTTAATAACGAAGCTTTTGTTCAAGCAGAAAGAGCATTCCGAGAAATTATTAAAATCCAACCAACTTATAAGGACACTAAAGAAAAATTAAATATAGCCGTTTTCGAACCAATTTACCGCGAATCATTAGTTCTTATGGAAAATGGAAAATATCGGGAAGCTTATTTTAAAATTGACAATATTATAACAAATCTTGGAACATATAAAGATTCTCATGATCTTAGAAGAGAGTGTCTCGATAAAGGCTCTGTATCTATTGCCATAAACCCCGTAAAGAATTCTAGTAACCAGCGTGGAATTGAAACACAAATAGAGAACATGATTATTGTTGGCATTCAGAATCAGAACAATCCCTTTATTAAACTTATAGACCAAACTAAATCTTCCAGAGATATTACTGCCAAGTCAACAGTTTTATATGCTGCTCCTGATGCCACTCTTTTTATAGAAATTGTTGCTTTCAGTTACAATGCTGGAAAACTTGGAGAAGAGACGAAAACAGGATATCTAAAAAAACGTGTAAAATACAAAAATCCTGAAACAGAGCGAGATGAGTACCGAACAGAATATGATAAAGTAACATATAAGGAGTTTCAAATGTCTAGGTCGGTTGAATTGCAAATTTCATTCAGGTTAATAAATGAGCGCCGTGGTGAAATATTAAGAACCGGCTCAAGAACCTTAAGAGCTATCGATAATATTCATTTTGCCAGATATGATGGAAATAAAGAAAATCTGGTTCCTGGCTATTGGAAAAACAGAAATACTCAAAGTGAAGAAGATATCATCCGAGATAATAGAAATGACGTTCAAAATTTGCAGAGTTTATTAAATGCAAGAAACCAAATCAAGGATTTTAACACATTATCTTCTGAAGTGTATAATAATTCGACTGCCTTTGTTGCTTCTGAAATTAACAAGTTTGTATTGGAGAACTAATCTGAAAATGAAAAAAAAATCAATGAATAAGTCCATTTCTTTTATATTTATTTTATTAGTGTTATTCTCGTTTTCGTGTAAAACATCAAAGAAAACAACATTTGAGAAAAAGCCAATGCCTGATTGGGTTCTAAGGAAACCTCAATCACAGATATTTTATACAGGAATTAGCTCTGCATCAAAATCGGGTTTCTCGCCATCCGAGTATATTCAATCTGCTCAGCAAAGAGCATTAGGAGATTTGGCTTCCAGTATATCAGTAAACATCGAAAGTTCTTCTATGTTATCGATAATTGAATCAAATTATCAAATTTCTGAAAACTTTTCGAGAGATATTATTGCCTCAACAAGCAAAGAGCTTGAAGAATATGAACTGGTTGATGTGTGGGAAGATGAAAACAATTACTGGGTATATTATAGGCTTTCGAGAGATAAATATCATCAATTCCGACAACAGAAAAAAAACAAAGCAATACAAGATGCTAAGAACAAACTAAATCAAGCAGATGTTATGTTACAGAGGAATCTGCATTATAATGCTCTTCAATTTATGGCAGATGCTCTGGCAGACATTAAGATTTATCTTGGTGAAAGTACAATAACGGAAATCGATGGAAAAGAAATTGACCTTGGCAATCATATATTTACGAACATTATCAGTTTTCTTAACGATCTTAAGATTGAATATCCTCATCCTGAGATAAAAATTAAGAGGGGTGTCGAGATTGCCCCCGAGCTAATTAGCTTTACTGTAATGGATAAAAATAACAACCCAATATCTAACATGCCTTTTAGAGTAGGATTTTCCGGTTCAGGACTACTTAGAAATCTTGAAACTTCAGGTTCTGATGGCAAAATAGTTTGTGCAATCAGAAGAATAAGTTCTTCAAAAAATGTGGAAAATATAACTATTTCTGTTGATATGCAAAGCTTGTCTAGAATAACTGGAGATCCTATGATTCGCAATATCTTAAGAAATGTTCCGGTACCAGAAAAGTCTGTGAGAGTCTTTATCGAAAAACCAAAACTTTTTGTCAACTCAACAGAGATGGAGTTGAACAAGGTTAGAAGTCTGTCACAACTTAAAGATGCAATGGAAGGAAATCTTGGTAGAGATTTCGAAATTGTAGATAACAGAAATGCTGCGGATTATTTTGTAAGTATTGAAAGTAATACTGCAATTAAAGGCACTTATGTCAATGAACATTATGTTACTATAACCTGCAGAATAAACATGACAGATAAAAATGGTAATAATTTATTTCGTCGAACTATTGAAAACGACCACATGGGTCCTGATTTTTCTTCAGCTGCACAAAATGCCTATAATGCAACAGCAAGAAGCATTGAAAGAAGTATTGTAAGGGAGATTACCACTGCAATAAACTAATTAATTACAATTAAAACTAGTTTATTAATATCTAAATTTTCAGCATAAATACATTTTTTTTATTTTTACACAAAAAAAACATGAATATACTAATATTGGGCTCAGGGGGGCGAGAGCATGCATTTGCTTGGAAAATTGCTAAGAGTAACAGAATTTCAAGCCTATATGTGGCGCCTGGTAATGGCGGGACATATGATATTGCAAAAAATCTTAGTTTAGACATTTCGGATTTTAAGCAGGTTGCCACGGCAATAAAAGCATATAAAATAGACATACTCATAATTGGTCCGGAAGATCCATTGGTAAATGGAATAGTCGATTTTTTAAATGCTGACAAGACCATTTCTGATTTAAAAATAATTGGTCCGGATTCTTTTGGTGCTCGTCTTGAAGGATCAAAGGAATATGCAAAAAAATTCATGGAAAAATATAATATTCCAACAGCGGCATATAAATCTTTTTCAACTGAAAATATTGAGCAAGGGTTTGATTTTATTGACGTTCTTAGCCCTCCATATGTACTTAAAGCAGATGGACTAGCAGCTGGTAAGGGAGTATTGATTCTTGATGACAAAGATGAAGCAAAAAAATCACTTGAAGAAATGCTTGGAGGCAAATTTGGGAATGCAAGCAAAACTGTAGTTATTGAAGAATTTCTAGATGGGATAGAATACTCGGTCTTTGTTCTATGCGATGGAAAAAATTACACAATATTGCCTGAAGCAAAGGATTACAAAAGAATAGGTGAAGGAAACACTGGACTTAATACAGGAGGAATGGGCGCAGTGTCTCCTGTCCCATTTTTCAGTGAAGAGTTAAAGCAAAAAACCGAGACACAGATAATCATTCCTACAATTAATGGTTTGATTGCAGAAAAAATTAGATATAAAGGATTTATTTTTTTTGGACTAATTATGGTTAAAAAAAATCCTTACGTTATTGAATATAATGTTAGGATGGGCGACCCCGAAACGGAGGCTGTAATTCCAAGGATTAAAAACGACTTAATTGATCTATTTGAGGCTACTACAGAAGGAACCCTCGACAAAATCTGTTTAGAAATTGACGAACGTTCAGTTTCAACTGTTATGGCTGTTAGTGGAGGCTATCCTGAGCAATTTGAAAAAGATAAGGCAATCACTGTAAGTGACGAGATTTCTGATAGCATTGTATTTCATGCAGGGACAAGGAAAGATAATGAAAATCTGCTAAGTTCAGGAGGTAGAGTAATTGCTGTAAGCTCTTTTGGAGAAGACATTCATGAAGCACTTTCAATTACATACAAAAATCTAAAAAAAATAAAATTTGAAAAAATGTATTACAGAAAAGATCTAGGATTTGATTTAAAATGACCAAAGGACTAAAAAAAAACAGTGCATTAAATAATCTGATAATTTTTCTATTAGCAGCAATCCTTTGGGCGTTCAGCTTTTACCGGGTTTATTCGGGAAATGAAATATTTAATATTGAGTGGCTTATATGGTCTTTCACTATAAACAGCCAAGTAGCTCAATATGCAATAGTTCTCACAGGTTTCTCTATTTATTTTCTTACGGCAATTTCCATAAATTATGTAAATATTAAACTTCAAATTATTGAAGAATCATTTCAAGTTCCTGCTCTTTTCTATTTGATTCTTAGCGGCCTATATTTGGGTATTCAAAATCTTAGCCCTGTTCTTTTCGCGAATATTTTTTTACTTCTATCCATATATAGGATTCTGCCCGTTTATAAAAAACAAAATGCATTTTCTAACATCTTCGACTCGGGTTTTCTTTTAGCAATCGCTTGTTTTTTTGAGCATAATTTATTTCTCTTTATACCATGCATCCTGATATCTATGTTAATACTAAGATTATTTGATGGAAGAGAGATTTCTTCCTTCTTCGTTGGATTTATTACCCCCATATTTCTTTTCGGCACAATATTATACATAAGCAATGATTTAGATAATGTTTTATTAAATATTGAATATAAACTAATTAGAGCTTCGTATTTAAAATACAACAGCATGAATTTTATTATTTCTATCCCTTTGTTAACGATTAGTATAATAGGAGTATTTTCAAGATATGTTACCGGAAAGTTTAATAAAATTCTAAGTAGGAAGTACATTAATTTGATTACATTTTTCTGTGTGTTTTTTCTATTTTACTTTGTAAGTCCATTTTCAGAAATGTCTTCTATGATATTTATCTTTGCCCCCCTAAGTTTACTTGCCGCAAATATTTTTATAAATTCAGGAAATGTTATAAGTTCGGTATTGTTATTTGTCTTGCTAGCACTTGTAATAATCATTCAGATTTTTCAGATTTTGTATGTAATACAATTAGTTTAAAATAATTATATAAAAACTTCGTTTATATTTGCGATATGAATATTTACAAGCATAAAAGAAGATGGAAACTGGTGTTATTTTTCTCTGCAATTTTTATTGGCGCCTTGTCTTTATGGTACACCAATTTCCTTATGAACAAGCTTTCGATTGAGGAAAGGAAGCGAATTGAATTATGGGCAGAAGCTACACAAAAACTCATTAATTCTAATCATGATGACGATATCAGTTTTCTCTTCGAAGTTCAGAGGAGTAATGAAACTATTCCTGTAATACTCTTAGACAATAACGACAATATAATTTCTTTCAGAAATCTTGATTCAGTAAAAATGTCTGATAAAAAATATCAAAGCAGGATTCTTGATAAATTTAAGAAAAATGGAAAAGAAAGCTTTATAATTACAACTGATACAGGCGAGGAGTTAAATAGGATATATTACAACGACTCCTTCTTATTAAAACAGTTACAGTATTATCCTTATGTTCAGTTAGGAATAATTACTTTATTTATAATTGTGTCTTACTTTGCCTTTAGTGTTGCCAGAAAAACTGAACAAAATAAGGTTTGGCTTGGCATGTCTAAAGAGACTGCACATCAACTTGGCACACCTATTTCTTCGTTAATGGCATGGATTGAGGTAATGAAAATGAATTACTCAGACGAGAAACTTATCGAAGAAATCAGCAAAGATATACACCGTTTAGAGAAAATTGCGGACCGCTTTTCAAAAATAGGAAGCAAGCCTATGCTTGACAAAACTGATGTTTCAAGTATTATAAAACACACTGTTAATTATATTAAGGCACGATCACCACAATCAGTTGAATTTGACATAAATGATGAACTTATTGATAATAATAATATTCCTCTAAACGTAGAACTTTTTGAGTGGGTAGTTGAGAACCTTTGCAAAAACTCTATTGATGCTATGAGTGGCGAAGGGAATTTAAAAATTCATATATTTGAGTTCCACAGAAAAATAATTATTGATTTTTCGGATACAGGAAAAGGAATTCCAAAGTCGAAATTTAACGCAA